>Ga0209533_1005977_pt1 | contig 10260 bp, 9 predicted proteins | sample COG_04_FD_184748 | JGI IMG/M metagenome (GOLD analysis project Ga0209533, IMG submission 184748) | Pelagic Microbial community sample from North Sea - COGITO 998_met_04 (SPAdes) (version 2) | ecosystem: Environmental > Aquatic > Marine > Neritic zone/Coastal water | place: Helgoland, sampling... | reverse complement strand
GTTAAATTATTTATATTTATTTATATTTATTGTTTTAAAACTAATTAAAATACGAATTAATATTTATAATTATTAATTATTTAATCTTTATATTAGAATAATTAATTTATATGTTATATATATATACTTATGCGATTAAATATATAATAATTAATCTACAATAATGATTAGACATAAACATAATAAAAACAAATTAATACAACCGCTTTCTAGCAATACTAAAAATTTATTAAAAAAAATAAAAATAAGTATGACTAAGAAAAAAAATAGAGAAACAATAGATAATTATAAAATACCATTACTTTCATCAAAATCATTTAAACATAAAAAATCAAACTACAAAGAAATAAAAGAAACTCATAAACTAAAAGATAGTGAAAAAAAAGAAGAGAGTAAGCATAATAAAGATACATATATTTCTAAATTAGTAGAGTTATATTATGATAATGATACTGTATCTAAACAATATCTAGATACAGCACATAACAAATTACATATATTACCACATCAACGACGTGTTATCGTATTTGGTGATGTTCATGGAGATTTGGAAGCAACTCTAGACTGTTTTATTATTGCTAAATGTATAAAAAAAATAGAATTACCTAAAGATAAATCAGTAAAAAATATGAATTCTTTTTTTAAAAAACTTAAATGGATTGGTGAAGATACTTATGTAGTTCAATTAGGAGACCAAATTGATAGAGTAAGACCACAAAAATGGGATCATAATGATATTACAAAAGATAGTGCTTTCAATGATGAAGGGACAACATTAGAAATATTATATTTATTTTATTATTTAAATGAATTAGCAAGTAAAAATGAAGGGCGTGTTTTTAGTATTATTGGTAATCACGAAATAATGAATGTTGAAGCCGATTTTCGTTATGTAAGTTTAAAAGAATTCAAATGTTTTAAAAATCATTTAATAAAAACATATAAAAGAAATTCAAAATATCCATACGCATCAAATACATTAAAAAATAATAGTTATAAATTTAAAAAATCAAAAACAAAAAAACGAAATGAATTTTATGATATTAATAATACACATAATGATAATCATAATGATGAATTTACACAAGTTCCAGAAGGATTTAGAGAAAGATTATATGCTTTTTCACCGACTGGTATATGTGCTAATTTAATAGGCTCTAATAGTTATGTTCTTCTTCAAATTGGTAATTGGTTATTTTGTCACGGTAGTCCAGTATTGGAAACAATGCAAACATATACAATGGATTTAGTAAATAATATAGTATCTATGTATTTATTAGGTATAGATAATAAAAAAAAATATATAGAACAACATTATAATAATCTTACTAAAACACATAATAATAGTGTATTATGGAACCGCACATTTGGAGATACTCATATTGATAACGAAAAAGAAAAACAATTATTAAATAAACTTAATACTATTTTAAATGAATATAATAATAAAAATAATGTTTATAATAAAGCCACTCATATAGCAATAGGACATACTACTCAATACTCTTCAAATAAAGGTATTAATTCTATATGTAATAACCGTGTATGGAGATGTGATGTTGGTATGTCTAGAGCCTTTGGTAATAGAGAGAGTGGGTCAAATAGAAGTCCACAAGTTTTAGAAATATTAAATAATAATGGTATAGAGCAAATAAATATTTTGAAATAAAGATTAAAATAGAAATAAAGATTAAAATAGAAATAAAGATTAAAATAGAAATAAAATAAAAAATAAAAATATAATTACATTATAAATAATAAAATATAATTACATTATAGATAAGAAAAAATAATTACATTATAACTATGTCTAAACTTAACATTACTTCATTAAAAGATAATAATGGTGATATGAATATGGGATATTGTCCTTATATGGAAATTAGTGCTCAAAAAGGAACCTATAAAACATTAACCGAAGGTTTAATTATGCCAGAAAAACGTGATTTTGATTCTAATACTGCTATACCTGAAAGTGCTCCTAATGGTGGTTTATACAGAAATCCGCAATCTACTGAACCTTGGGCAAATATACCTATTACTCCTTCAGGAACAAATTTAATTCATAATAATTTAAGAAGTGCTAATCCCCCACCAGGAGCAACTGAACAATATATTGGAACTGACCGTTTAGGTAATAATTATAATCCTATGATAGGTGTGTATTGGTATAATCCTGAAGATAAACACGGTATGTATAGAATGACCGTTACTAAAAAAGAAGATATGAAACAATATTAAACTATGAAACACAAAACACTAGTATTCAACAAAAAAAATAAAGTTTACATTTTATATTTTTACATTTATATTCTATTTTAAGCGTTTTAATTTTTATTTTTTAATATATTATTTTTTTAGTAAAATATAAACTATAAATAAATTATAAATATAATTAACTTACAGACTACTTATAAAATATAAATTATTAATAATAATAATTAAAATGACTGAAACAGATAATATTATTATACAATCTCAACCTAAACAACTCTATATGATTTATGATGAAAAAAAAGAAATGGAATTAGAACAAGAATTATTAAATTATCATAAACAAAAAGATAGTGGTTATTGGAAAATAGCAAAAATGATTGTAGAACATTCTAGCAAAGATAAAAATAATACTGAATTTTTTTTAGATAGTATGGATAATGAATTTAAAAAAAATAAAGATACATTTGAAAATGTCGAAAAAGTATTTTACAAAAATGATTTAGATATTGATATAGTGTATGAATTTGATACTACCATTTCTAAATATATTGTTGAAAATTTAAAAATATTTAAATTTAAACCAGATGGTTATCTTTTTAAAAATGACATTAATCATAATAGATTTAATTTTACAATTACAATTATTACAAGTAAAAATAGTTATACAATAAATAGATATATAAATGAAAATCAAATGGGTTTTTTTAATTAAAGTATTTAGTTTTTATATCTAAATTATTCAAGTTCTTCTCCATTTAATTTACGCATTAATATTTCTTTTCCTGCTTCTTCATAAACATATTTATATAAAAATGCTAATTCACTATCAGATAAAGCATAATCTTCTTCATAATTACAAGTTTTTTTACAAGGAATATTAGCATGTTCAACATTATCACAAGATGATATTGTGTTTGAATTTTGATAATATATTTTATTATAATTTGTATTTTTAGGTATATTAAAAAAATTATTCAATGATTTTTTTTCATTTTTATTAGACATAGTATTATTTATATTACTATTTATACGAATACTATTATTCATACTCGCACTATTATTCATACTCGCACTATTATTCATACTCGCACTATTATTCATAGTATATCTATCCTTAGGAAATAAATAATTCATTGTATGACACGTTAATATCATTAATATTAAAATTAATATAGATATTGCTACACCGTCAGTATTTAATTTCATTTTAATTTAAATTAAATTAAATATATTAAAATCTAAATATTTTTACAGTTTTATATTATTATTAGATAATATATTTTAATTCTATTAAATCATATAATATTTATAATTCTATAATTTATATATGTTTAAAATATAATAAAAAAATAAATATAAATTATAAATATTATATGAAATAAATAATTTAAATATTATATGAAATAAATAATTTAAATTTTAAATAAAGTATAAAAATGAATTACGAAGAAAAAGAACTTGATATTAATCAAATATTTAAGGAAGTTACAAAAACAAAACCACAAGCACCTAATACATATCCATTACAATTTGAATTAAATTCATTAAAAGAATTATTTGAGTTTCTTTTACAATTTGTTACAATGTTATGTAAAGAATTTTATGGCAATGAACAAGGTATTGTCAATTTAGCAACATTAACAACAGAACAATTTAATATTATAGATAAATATATACAAAGTATAGGTTTTAAATGTTTATTTCAACCTATGGCAGCAAATGCTGATAATATAAATATTAGTTATTACAATAGATATGATAGAATTAATATTACAACAACTACAAAACTTAATGAATTAACATTTGGTATTAAATGTGATGCTATTTTATTTGTCATTAGTTTTGATCCATTGTAAATATATAATTTATATATATAACTATTTTTATACTGAAATTATTGAACTATCACTATCACTATCTTCATAATTATTACTAATATTATTTACATTACTATTATTATTACTTATAGTTTCATTTTCAGTATTATTTTCAGTATTATTTTCAGTATTATTTTCAGTATAATTTTCAGTATAATTTATTTTATAATAATTATATAATAATCTATTTCTATTATTTTCTAATTTTCTTCTATATAAATCTATACTTTTATAATATCCAATATATAATAAACATAATGTATTTAATACTATTGGTATTAAAAACATTATTTTATCAATTTCTATAAAATAACTTATCCAGATAAAATTACTTATAATTTGTAAATATATATATAATCTATTAAAATCTCGTGTTGATTCATAATAATAAAGTTTAATAATTTGAGAACTATTATAAATAAATGCTAATAGAATAGATATTATTATAAATATATTCATTGTTAATGATACATTATTATCTAGTATTTCAAACTTCATCTTTTAGTTTTAGTTTTATCACTTTCATATTTATAGTATAATTAAAATAATTTTTAAATAAAAAAATAAGAAAAAATACAAAAATAATAATACATAAGAAAATTATAAGTTTTAAGGATTATTTATAATAATTCTATCACTAAATAAGCGACTAATAAATTCATAGCGTTCCCAATTACTACAACCACCTAAATTTTGAGTTAAACCTATTAAATTAATATCTTGACCATTATTCGCATTTAACATTTGGTCGTAATTTGGAACTAAATAAGAACCTTTTCGTTCCGGATATTTATTTTTAGGCTTAATAAGTTTAGATAATTTTTCTTTAGTTTCTTTTGTATGTTTTTCTAAAAAATTACTACTTGTTTTACCTTTTGCTATATCATAATGAAAAATTTTATAAGTAAGAGGTTGATTAATAACTTTATATCCTGATTTCATAAATCGTTCAGCAATGGCATTATCACAACCCAAAAATCCTAATTCAAAATTATAATCTATATTTTTATCATTACAATCCAAAGGTGTTTTAAATAACCAAGCGTCTTGTGTATTTGCATGATACATTTTAGCAAAATTACTATCCATTTTTGAATTTTCTTTTAATTTTTTAGTATTACTATTACTATTATTATCACAACCAATAAATTCGTGTCTGGATTGAGCATAAATAAATCCGTTATTAATTTGACCTCGTAGTGTATTCCATTTTGATTTATTATCTAAAAATATATCAAGATTAAGAATACACCAATAATCTCCCGTATTTAAACTTTTATTTACTGATTGTTTATTAGCATAATCAATAGCCATTTTAAATGTCAGCCATTTATTTTCACAATTACTATTTTTATTATTTTCATCACCATTGTTTTTAACAATTGTATATTTATTTTTAAATAGTTCTAAAAGTTCAATATTATTATTTTCAGTATATTCTATACCTGTTCCAAAATCATATATCATTTTAACATAAGGATTTTGTAAGTTTTGATGAATACAATAAAAAAATTCATTTAATCTATCAACATTTGTTTCATTATAAGATTGTAATATAATATTAATAAATGGTTGTGGTTTTAAAATAGTATTTTCAACGTGTGATAAATAAGTATCTATTGAATTATATTGAAACAATTTTTTTTTACTTTCATTTTCATTTTTAATATTAATATTAGTATGAACAATAATATCACAAGGAATATTATTTTTTAAAATATGAGGATAATAATCTAATAATTCATCAGATACTTTTTTATTAATAAATGTAATAAAAGCAGATGCGTTATAAATTGCTTTTTCTCTTTGTATGATAACTTGACTACGCAATGGTAAATGATTATTTACAACCATGTCTGTTTTTTTATTTAGTTCCGGTGTTATATCATTTATTAATACAATAGTAGGTATAACATTACAATAAGTAAAAGCAGTAGATATAAATACATCAATTTTATTCATTTTACATATATTATTTAACATATCAACATCTTGATTCATAGTTATATAGTTAAAATCATTTACTTGTAGTATTTTAAATTTAGTTTCTAAATTTAATTCTGGTTTAAAGTTAAAACTAATACCATTTGAGGGTGTCCTTTTTAATAGTATTATTTCATAATACTCATTATCTTTATTATTTGGTAAATGAGTAAAAAACCGCTCCCAAATAGCAATAATATCGTTATTATTTGCTAATTGATAACAAACAGTATCTATAGCAATTTTTCTTTTCTTTTTATTTTTAATAGTAATATTAATATTATTATTAATATTATTATTAGTGTGAGTTTCTAATAGAGTTTTTGTATTAGTTATAGTATCAGACATTGTATTATTTATACTATCATTTATACTATCATTTATGGTATCAGTCATTGTATTAAAAAATATTTATATATCTTTATTACTTATAAAAATAGTTTTTAAATTGATAAAAATAAAAAATTATAAACTATAAAAAAATATAGTTATTAAACTATAATTTTTGATTTAGATATTATATTAATAACTATTGTATCTATCACCAGCCATCATCACTATGATATCCTTCACCATTGGAATCTAAATATGAATTAACATTTTCTTCATCACAATCGTCTAAGCAGTTCCACCAGATTGACTTTATTGGGTGACTTTGCCCGTCATTGAAAATATACAAACATCCCCAGCAAAAGTGTGTATGACAATGTTTGCAAGTCATATGGTCACAACCATCCTTTTCAAACATAGGAAAATTCTTACTAACTTCTTGCGGACAACCAGGACAATATTTTGCCTCAGCAATATGTTCCAATGGCTTACAAGAATCGCAAAGTTTTTCCAAGTTAGCTTCATCTCCACCACAAGGCATTGATTGAACAAATGCATTACAACAATTATTACACCACATCGCTTCGGATCCTGGTTGAATAGGTCCATTTGTTTCGAAAAAGCGTGTCAATGGTTCATATGGCGTGTCTTGTTGTTTCATACAAACTAAACAAGTCGAACAATTGACAATAATTGCTCCTCGTGTAGGAGGTTTAACGTGAGAATCCATTTCTGTTTTGCAAGATTTACAAATGAAATGATGACACGAAGTCCAATGTGCATCTTCAATAGGAACATCATCGATACAACAAGGACAATATACAATTGACAAAGGCTTAGGGCAAGAAAGACTGCGTGTCTTTGAAAGTAAACCCTTAAGTTTTTGTAAATATAATCCGAAAACCATATCATCATAAGGGTCTAAGGTAACTCGACCACTTTTATAAACAACAGAAATAGTTGGCATAGGATGTTTTTGTCCTTGTGTCATATGGTCCATCAATAAAGTTGTATTAGCCAAATTCATTGGTTCGCCACAGCGTATCATTTTATCCATTATGCTTGGTAAACCAATATGAGCTACAAGAAAACTAATTAAGTTAGCAACATTTAATGGTACTGTAATTTGTTCTTGTGCTACTTTGGAAGTAGATGACATACCCATAATTTTTTCTTCTTCAGAACTACGAACATCCTTTTCAAATGGTGCGTCTTCACTAAACTTACCACCTTGTTTCTTCAAATTAATTAAATAACGATTGATTAATTTGATAGGATGAGTTTCTGGTAAGAAATAGATGATATGCAAAATATAATCTGGATCAATACGCTCGTGTTCATTTACTTTTACAGTATTTCTATTGTATAATGATCTACTATGTGCCAATTCAAAAAATACGTCACTAATGGGTGTCACATTCTTACGCTTTACGTTGTGTGTGTCACTTGTTCCAGCAAATGTATATAAGTTACCATTATGATTATGTGCTGAACCTAAATTATGCATGAAATTTTCTTGATCTAATTGAAGAATCCATACAGAATCTCCTGATAGTTCAAGAACAAGTCCAATTAATGGCACATTCTTCCAAGGTTCTCCATTAAATGGTTTACACAATACAATGGAACCCACACGAATTTGAAAATTACCAGTAGTCATAAAACTCACATTCACATTTCGCCCATTAAACTTTTCAGTAACAGAATTGATTACTTGTTTTATAGAACTATACTTTTGATTCAATGTATCGATTGAAGTAAATTTCTCAATGATTTCACTTTTAATAGCATCATTACAAGTTGCTAAAATGAATTGTTGATGTTGATTCAAAGCATCACTATAGACCTGAGCGATAATAGGTGAAAACCATTTATCGTTCATAATAATTTTACCATTATCATCGATTCCAAACATTTCTTGAATCACTTTGGGTTCAGCAAATACTTTTTGAAGCATATTAAGAAATTCAACAGGTAAATTAATATCCAATGTAAAAATTTTCATAATAGACAAAAATATTTGTTGCTTTGAAATGATAATGGTTGGAAACAAACTATGAAACATTAAACTCAAAGCCTTAAGAATTTCTGCTGATGTAAAAGCAGAACTAACAGGCATACCAGTTTGTTTGCTATCTTTTGCTTCATCTAATGAAATTATCTTAGGAGGAGCATTATTACGAAACAACTTCATAATAATAGCAACAATTTGATATCCACTACCATCTTTAATAGCATCAATCATATCTTGTTTTGATACACTATCAATTGGTGGTAAAATCATATACTCATACTCATTGCTTTTAACAGTCAATAATTGCATTAAATTCTCGCTTGTTTCAGCATTATCTCGAACAGAATTTAGCAATTGTTTTGCTTGAACTGCGTCAGTTCCAGATAATCCTGGTATGATACCACTAATTTTGTCAAGATATTCTGTTTTATCATATTGATAAAATGATAATAAAACCTTATGCAACAATTGATAAACACGATGTGAAATCAAAATACTCGGGTTTATCTTAATTGTATTTAACATAAAATCTCGAACTTTTAAAATTAATTCATTTGCTTCAAACATATCTGTTAATGTTGATACATCAACATCTTTATGAACTGAACAAATGTCTCCGATACGAATAAATCCTTCTGGAACAGCCAAAGTATACTCAGATTGCCCTGATTTTATTAAATCATATAATTGGCTAGGATTATTAGTTTCTGAAAATTTCAAAAACGTAACTGTAATTGCATTACTACATTTGTTCATAATTTCCAAAAGTTTTTGTGTTAAATTTCTGATTATATTTTCAGATGTAGTATACGCAAATGTCATATAAAAATGAGTAAGCTTATTAAACTTACCTGACTCTGCTGCTTCTTTTATATGATCACTAAATTTATCGTCATCAAAACTTCCATCTCCATGAAAACAAATACATGTAATGTCAGATGTGTTAAGAAGAGCACCTTTTATTTGCAATGAAGATGTAAATTTTGGTGTATTCATATACGCCCGCATAAACTTTTCCAAATTTGTTTGTAAAATAACAAATTCTGTTTTTTCACCAAATTCTGACAGAACCATAGTTCGGCACACATCCAAATCCTTTAGTGCGGCTAAATTTTCTGTGATGTGGCTTTTGGGAGAACTACTACTGTGTTTCGGCCAGTCCATAGATCCTGAACCATCAATAATGAATAAGAATTTATCTTCAGATTTAGAATCTTTGCGGTGTTGTGGTAAAATAATTTTAGCTTTACCACTATCCTGCTGTAAAGAGAGTAGATAAGTATCACTTCCTACACTTGCTGACGCCATCTTAGAAAAGGTAAATAAAACTTTTCAAATGAACAGTTTATGTAATTTCTATATTAATTTTTATATTTTTCAATTTTTTTTTATTTTTTTTATTTTTTCTGTTTTTTCTGTTTTTTCTGTTTTTTCTGTTTTCATTTATTATTTTCATTTATTATTTTCATTTATTATTTTCATTTATTATTTTCATTTATTATTTTCATTTATTATTTTCATTTATTATTTTCATTTATTATTTTCATTTATTATATCTAATTTCTATTTCCAAAATTATTAAATGATTGTAATAATGGATTAAGTTGACTAACAAATTGATTAACACTATTATTAATTTGTCTATTAATTTCTTCTGAATTTATTCTTGGAGATGCGTTAGAGTTAGGAACTCGTTGATGAATAAAATTATTTATAAAAGGAGTGCTCATAGATACAAATGTATTAATATCGTGTAAAATTGGCTCAGTATTAATAATTGGTTCAGTTGTATTATTATTTGTATTATTAATTTGTGCTTGAGTTGTATTTTCTACATCT
>Ga0209533_1005966_pt1 | contig 10271 bp, 8 predicted proteins | sample COG_04_FD_184748 | JGI IMG/M metagenome (GOLD analysis project Ga0209533, IMG submission 184748) | Pelagic Microbial community sample from North Sea - COGITO 998_met_04 (SPAdes) (version 2) | ecosystem: Environmental > Aquatic > Marine > Neritic zone/Coastal water | place: Helgoland, sampling... | reverse complement strand
ATATTTTAAATTCATTTTTGTTTTATTTAGTTAGTTGTATGGGTTTAATTAAGTGTAATAATATGCATTAGTTATTAAATTTCTATTATTATTTCGTAATTGAAGGGATTATTTAGATAAATAACCTTACTAGTTAGGCAGATGACGTGTTTTTGTAGAAATTGAACGATCAAAGATTTTAATTTTTTTGTTTGTGTGAGGAATGAGAATGTCAAATGGCCTTTTGTAAGCAGTTAGAATATCCGCGAGCTAGCCAGTGGCAGGCAGAGTTATTAGATTTTTTGGTGCTAAGAATAAATTATACACAGCTTAATAAGTGGATATTGAAAACTAAATATATCTAAATTTTAATTATTGTCTAATGACTTTGATACGCCTAATATCTCCTTGTTTCACTATTGCTTCACTGCTTTTTAATTTAAAGTTAAAAAATAGAAAAAATAAGAAGGGGAGTAGAAGTCAGTTCAGTTCCTAGTGCGATAACAATTTATTTCCGGGAATAATAAATTATTTTTAAAAATAATATTTGGAGCCAAGGGGAGTGAAGTCGAACTATTTTGGTGAGGATTTATATAAAATAAAAAACCCACAGCCATAAAAGGTTGCGGGTTCTACTGTGGAGTCGCCGAGAATCGAACTCGGGTCCAAACAAGCTAATAAAAAGCCTTCTACACGTTTAGTTTTTAATTGATTGTCGGAAATAAACTGACTAAAAACGGCCCACTTATTTCTTAGCTTTTTTAATTTCGAATCCCTACCAAAGCCTTAGAGAATCTAGGTTGACATTTACGATGTCTCAAAATTGAACGCCGTTAACCAAGGCTTTCAGGAGACATTCAGCTTGCACACCTAGTGTGCCGAGGCTCATCCTACTATAATTCGGATTAAGCAGCTAAAGCGTAGTTATTCTCGCCGTTTAAAAGTTGATATGGACTTTAACGTGTATCAATATCATCACACGACGTGCTTACAGTTTAGTAGATCTCGCTGTCAATACCAGTCGACCCCATTACTATAATTGTCCTCCGAAGAGGGGTGGCAAAGTTACAAAAAAACTTGTGCAACCAATCAATTCCTTTTACTTTCGTAAAAAATAGTTAATATTAGTTATCTGCCTATGAAGTTTGCTGTCATTCAAGAACGAAAATCTCCACCAGATAGACGTGTAGTTTTAGACCCAATATCGTGCCAAAAGTTTCTTTCTGATTTCCCATCGGCAAAATTACTTATTGAAGCATCCCCCATTCGTGCATTTACAGATGCCGAATATACCAACGCAGGTTTAGAAGTTGTGACGGATGTTAGTGCAGCGGATGTATTAATAGGTGTGAAAGAAGTCCCAATTGAAGCCCTTATCCCTAATAAAAGCTATTTCTTTTTTAGTCATACCATCAAAAAACAACCCTATAATCGAAAGTTGCTTCAAGCGATTTTAGATAAAAATATTACGTTGTATGATCACGAAACCTTGGTGAGTGAACAAAACCACCGACTGATTGGATTTGGGTATTATGCAGGCGTTGTGGGCGCATACAATGGTATGCGAACCTTAGGGTTGAAGTTAGATATATTTGATTTACCTAAAGCGACCACTCTTAATGGACGCGCCGCATTGAACGCACAATTGAATCAAATTACGCTTCCCAACCTAAAAATTATTTTAACGGGAACTGGACGTGTAGGGCAGGGGGCAAAAGAAATTTTAGACCACCTAAATATTAAAAAAGTGTCGGTGGATCAATTTTTAAATCAGAATTTCTCCGAAGCCGTGTATGTACAGTTAGATGTCTTTGATTATTGCGAACGTGTGGATGGAACGCATTTAGGAAAATCAGATTTCTTTCAGCATCCAGAAGCCTATCGATCAACCTTTGAGCGTTTTACGGCGGTTGCCGACCTGTTTATTGCGGGTCATTTTTATGGAAAAGGGGCGCCTGCATTTTTTAGTCGAACGCAAGCCAAAGCAGATGCTTTTAAGTTGAGTGTTGTGGCTGATATCAGTTGTGATATCGATGGACCAGTGGCCTGTACCATTCGACCTTCAACGATACAAAGTCCTATTTACGGCTATGACCCAGAATCCGAAAAGGAAGTGGACTTTAAAAATGCGAATGCGATTGCAGTGATGGCAGTGGATAATTTACCTTGTGAATTGCCAAAAGATGCGAGTGAAGGCTTTGGGAAAACATTTGTAGATAAAATTATCCCCTCTTTTTTTAATGCCGATGCCTTTGGTATTTTGGAGCGTTCTAGAATGACCAAAAACGGCCAACTCACTCCAGCATTTTCATACCTTCAAACGTATGTCGATAGTACCGAATAGAATCAAAAAAGCCTATCTGTCCAGATAGGCTTTTTTGTAAAAAATAAAATGTAAAAGTAAAAATTAGACGAGTCTAACGTTTACTGCATTCATTCCTTTTCTACCTTCTTTTAATTCAAATTCAACTGCGTCACCTTCATTAATCTCATCGATTATTCCAGTTACGTGTACAAAGTACTCAGTGTTTGAATCGTCTTCTGTAACGAATCCAAATCCTTTGGATGCGTTGAAAAATTTTACTGTACCGTTTTTCACTTGTATGATTTTTAGGCTACAAATGTACTATTATATTTAACTTATGCACTCTTTTTAATATTTTATTAAGAATTATCTTTAAAAAACACACACACATTAACCTCCTCATATCTAGAAGTCTACCAGAATTTGATTGGTTGTTAAGTCTTCAAAAACTTCACGTTTTCTGATCAAGTGTGCTTTTTCGTTGTACCATAAAACTTCTGCCGGTCGATATCGAGAGTTATAGTTACTGGCCATCATGAAACAATAAGCACCAGCATTTTTAAAGGCCAACACATCTTCTTCTCTAATTTCATTGATACGTCTATTATTTGCAAAGGTATCCGTTTCACAAATATAACCTACAACCGAGTAAAACCGTTCTCTTCCCTTTGGGTTTGAAATATTCACAATGTCATGTTGTGATCCGTAAAGCATAGGTCGAATCAAATGATTAAATCCAGAATCAATTTGTGCAAAAACGGTTGAGGTTGTTTGTTTGATGGCATTCACTTTCGATAAAAAGTAGCCAGATTCACTCACAATAAATTTCCCAGGTTCAAATGCTAAAGTCACATCTTTCCCATAGTTTTTACAAAAGGTTTGGAAACGTTCTGTCAGTTTTTCACCCAATTCTTCTATATTAGTTTCGATGTCGTTGTCTTTATAAGGCACTTTAAACCCAGATCCAAAATCAATAAATTCTAGATTATCAAATTGACGGGCTACGTCAAATAGAATTTCACTCGCTCGTAAAAACACATCAATATCTAAAATATCACTACCCGTGTGCATGTGAATACCATTGATGGTCATCTTTGTGTTTTCAACAATCCGCAGTAATAAGGGCGTTTGATGTATGGAGATGCCAAATTTAGAGTCGATATGTCCGACCGAAATATTGGTATTTCCTCCCGCCATAATGTGTGGATTGATTCGGATACATACCGGGACTTTTGGATGTTTGGTTCCAAATTGCTCCAATATAGAAAGGTTGTCGATATTAATTTGAACCCCTAATTTTGCCACTTTTTCAATTTCTTTTAAAGAGACACCATTGGGCGTATATATAATGTTTTCAGCTTTAAATCCGGCATGAAGTCCCAATTGTACTTCCTGAATCGATACCGTATCTAGTCCTGCTCCTAGGTGATTGATAAATTTTAGAACCGAAATATTTGTCAATGCTTTTGCTGCATAATTGACTTTTAAATGTTTGACCTTACTAAAGGCTGCGGTTAAGCGTTTATACTGCGCTTCCATTTTGTGGGCATCATAAACATAAACAGGACTTCCGTGTTCTTTTGCAATTTGTAATAAGGTACTTGATTTCATTATTTTATTTTTCAATAGGTTTTATGAGGCAAACATATATTTATTCATTCTATAAACCATAAAAATATAAAAAATATACTATTTTTACACGAAATGTTAAATAATAAACAATTTGAAGACAATCGCTTCGTGTGTACAAGAAATATTAGTGTCAAGGCCATTTTTAGAAGAAGCCTTAGCACGGGAGATTATAAATTTCTCGGCCTTAGCAAAAGATTTAAATGCAACCATTTCTGAAATGTTGAGAAAACCGGTAAAAGATGGTGCCATTACCATGGCATTACGACGTTACAATCAGCCTCTTACTATTAAAAATTCTGTTCAACTAAAAACAATATTTAAAAATTTAGGAGATATCACAGTGCGGTCCAGTTTAAGTGATTTTACATTTCAAAATTCCAAAACCTTAATCAAGAGTCATTCAAAAGTATTAGAGAAAATCAACACAAATCAACAAATATTTTATGCATTCACACGCGGAATTTTTGAAAGTAATATTATTGTTTCTAGTTCAAAAAAAGACCGTCTTTTTGAAGTCTTTAAAGACGAGTTACTTATAGGATCGCAAGATAATCTTTCGGCTATTAGCATTAATTTACCAAAAGGAAATTCTAAAATAGCCGGATTGTATTATCAAATATTTAAGCGTTTAGCGTGGGATAATGTCACCTTATATGAAGTTATTTCCACGACCAATGAGTTTACCATCCTAGTAGAAGACCATTTAGTTGATAAAGCATTCTCGGTTATAAAAGGGTTGAAATATTAGAAAGTTTCCAGAAATAAATTCTGATAAAATCAATACTAAAAATTATTGGTAAAACGCATTAGGTTAATTACTTTTGTCGCAGTATAATTTCACAGACTTCTTCCTACGAGGAATAAAAAAATAAATCTATTTAAAGATGAATTTACACGAATACCAAGGAAAAGAAATATTAAGTACTTTTGGCGTTAAAATCCAAAAAGGAATCGTTGTAAACACGCCTCAAGAAGCGGTTGCAGCAGCGAAAAAACTTACCGAAGAAACGGGTACAGGTTGGCACGTGCTCAAGGCACAAGTGCATGCAGGTGGTCGTGGTAAAGGGGGTGGAGTGAAACTCGCTAAAAATTTGGGAGAAGTAGAATCAATTGCAGATCAAATTATTGGGATGCAACTAATCACGCCTCAAACCTCTGCCGAGGGTAAAAAAGTACACCAAGTGTTGGTGGCTGAAGATGTCTATTACCCTGGTGAAACGGAAACAAGTGAATTTTACATATCAGTTCTATTAAACAGAACGTCTGGGAAAAACATGATTATGTATTCTACAGAAGGTGGGATGGATATTGAAACCGTTGCTGAAGAAACCCCTCATTTAATTTTCACCGAAGAAATTGATCCGTCAACAGGCATGTTACCGTTTCAAGCGCGACGAGTCGCTTTTAACCTAGGTTTATCTGGCGCTGCATTTAAAGACATGACCAAATTTGTAACGGCTCTTTACACTGCTTATGACAAATCGGATGCGTCTTTATTTGAAATCAATCCAGTATTAAAAACAAGTGACAATAAAATATTAGCGGTCGATGCAAAAGTAACCATTGACGATAATGCCTTATTCAGACATAAAGATTATTTAGAATTAAGAGATATTCGCGAAGAAAATCCGATTGAAGTTGAAGCAGGTGCTTTAGGTCTTAATTACGTAGATTTAGAAGGCAACGTTGGCTGTATGGTGAACGGAGCAGGCTTGGCAATGGCGACGATGGATTTAATCAAACAAGCAGGGGGTGAGCCGGCTAACTTTTTAGATGTTGGAGGCACAGCTGATGCCGCTCGTGTAGAAGCAGCCTTTCAAATTATCTTAAAAGACCCAGAAGTAAAAGCAATTTTGATCAATATTTTTGGTGGAATTGTACGTTGTGACCGTGTGGCACAAGGGGTCATCGATGCGTATAAAAACATGGGAACCATTAATGTACCAATCATTGTACGTTTACAAGGAACCAATGCCGATATCGCTAAAAAACTGATTGATAGCTCTGGATTAGACGTTCAAAGTGCCGTTGAATTTCAAGAAGCAGCCGATAAAGTGCAAGCTGTTTTAGCATAGATTTAGAGACTCCCTTTTTTGGGGATAGTTATTTACAAGATTAAAATCCAGAGCCAATGCTCTGGATTTTTTTTGTAAATTATTTTCAATACATTGCTAGTGTATTAACGTCCCAAACGCTCTACCGCCATGAAAATTAGTGTTGCACAAATCAAACCTTTCAAAGGGGATATAGAAAAAAATATAACGGCTCATTTAAAACTCATCGAATTGGCCATTGAAGCGCAAGTTTCAGCACTTTTTTTTCCTGAACTTTCAATCACAGGCTATGAAGCAGATCTGGCAAAGTCATTAGCGACGACTCAAAATGATAAACGGTTTGATGTCTTTCAAAAAATTTGCGACTCTAATAATATCACCATTGGATTTGGAGCACCCACTAAAGGAACCTCAAAACCTTTGGTAAGTATGGTGCTATTTCAACCTCATAAAAATCGTTTGACGTATTCTAAACAGTATTTATATAAAGGAGAAGAACAGTATTTTGAAAAAGGAAATGAGCCCTGTTATATCCAACTAGAGAATCATAAAATAGCGCCTGCTATTTGTTATGAATCCACGGTAGCAGACCATAGTGAGGCTGCAATTTCTCAATCTGCAACGATTTATGTCGCCGCAGTGATGACCAATAAGTCAGGTATTCACAAGAAATTAAAGGGGTTATCTAGCTTGGCAAAAAAACATAAAATAATAGTTTTAATGTCAAATTTTGTCGGGGTCTCTGGAGGGAGTGAATCCGCTGGGAAAACTTCAATATGGAATCAAAAAGGAGACTTGATAGGGCAAATGAGTGATACAGACGAAGGGCTTTTGATTTATGATACAAATTCAGATCTTATAACCCTTAGAACAGGACAAAGTAATTAACTAAAAGAGGTGACCTAAAAAGGCTTTTCTTTGTCAACCTGAACTTGTTTCAGGTTCTGAAATAAATTCAGAATGACAGATTATCTACTTTTTCAGACGGCCTCTTTTTTTTGTTTTAATTTTTTATTGATTCTTTGTTGATTCTTTGTTGATTCTTTGTTGATTCTGTTTTTTTTTTTTAAATTGCGATTGATAGATGACCCCAAATCAGTTCTACGCATTGAAATATCTTATTCTAACCAATTTTCCTAATTTATATTTCAAGCTCATAGTGTGACTATTTGAGATTCTTTCTACGATTATTTATTATTTGTTATTTAAAATAAATAGCGAATAATAAAGGAACTTTTTATCTTATAATTAACACACACCTATGAAAACGCCACAATTCTTACTAATTTCTTTCCTACTCTCTGGATTCGGAATCTACGCCCAAAATGTCAATGTTCCAGATGGAAATTTTAAAGATGCACTTACGAGTAATGCCAATGTTAATACCAATGGGGATACTGAAATTCAAGTTTCAGAAGCCACAGCCTTTACGGGATCTCTTGATCTATCGAGTCAAGGCATTAAAAGTTTAACAGGTATTGAAGCATTTACTCAATTAACGGGGTTGAATTGTTCGAGTAATCAACTGTCAAGGTTAGATTTCTCACAGAACACCGCTCTAACGTCTTTGTATTGTTACAACAATTTATTATCGAGTTTAAAAATAAAAAACGGCAATAACGATAAAATTCCAAACAATAATTTCAGAGCAAACGACAACCCAAATCTTAGTTGTATCGAAGTTGATAACCAACCCTATGCTTCAAGCACTTGGACTAATATTGATTCAGGGGTTAGTTTTGCTGTCAATTGTAATTCGGAAACCTCACAGAATCGCGTTGGGATTGGTACGACCGCCCCCCATGTTTCTGCCTTATTAGAACTAAATAGTTCTACCCAAGGGTTTTTACCGCCCCGAATGAGTAGTACTCAAATCGATGAAATCCCTACGCCCATAGAAGGATTACTTGTTTATTGTACAGACTGTTCTAATAAAGGATTGTATGTCTACAATGGGACTACTTACCAACATGTTCGCTCAGGAACTTTTAAATAAAATAATCATGAAAAAACACCTGCTTTTTTATACCGTCTTATTACTTAGTTTTTATGGACCACTACAAGCTCAATCTGGAATTAATATAGATGAGTTCTCTACAGCGGTGCTTCCCACTGGTTGGACATCCCAAAATCTCACTTTCTTCGACGCAACCAATAGTTGCGAACTTGTTTCAATCAATGCGAATGCATCTAACCAAGAAGGTTTTTTAATATCTCCAAATTATCAAGGGGTCTCCAACGGAAGAGATGTTTATATATCTTTAGTCTCTGGCTCTATAGAAAACATTAATAATAATGTGGAATTTGACATTCAGTATTCCACAGACAACGGTTCTACATGGAAAGACCATCCTGATTGGGATGTAACATATCATCTATTTTGCTTCCAAGGTTCAACGATAATTCCAGGGGATGCTATTGTAGCGGGATCTGATTTTAAATTTAGAATTAGAACTCATTTTATAGAAATTGACAATTCTATATTTAGTTTTAGGGATTTAGTAATCAAGCAAGATACAGAGCTTCCTAACTGCGATGCGACCATTACAGCCTATCCGTCTCTAATTAATTCGTCAGGATTGGTAAATGGGGCGTTAAGATGGTCAAAACCTACGGGAGGGACAATCAGAAGATATACCCTTTCTATAGGCACGACGTCTGGAGGGACCAACGTTTTACCTTTAACCGAACTAGGCGATGTAACAAATTATTTTCTAAACAACTTAAACCCACTAACCACTTATTATGTGAGTCTGGTTCCAATAAATGGATTAGGATCTGCCACGGGATGCCAAACGCAAAGTTTTACCCTTCCTGCGAATCCTGTAAATACGTCGTGTGAGTTTGCAGAGTCGTTAATCGTTAACACGGACGGCAGTTGTGCCGCCGTAAAATCTGGAACCATAGCTCAAACACAAAATGGCGTTTGGTATTCGTTTACTGCCACTCAATCTAGCCATTTAGTCAGCTTAAAAAATGTTCAAGCTTCAAGTGCAGAGCTTACTAGCTCCACCCCAGCTTTAGAGATGTCTGTACATGATTCATCGAGGTCGTCAAGATATAATTGTTATGAACCCTACTCGGTTGAGATTGCACCCAATTACGGTAACCCCGAAAATTCACGCCTTTTAAAAAACCTAAAAATAGGAACCCTTTATTACGTGCATGTTCGTAGACAATCTTACAGTAATATTTATGCAGATTTTGATATCTGTGTGGGTTCAGAAGCAACGGCAAGTTGTGGAGACACGCTTTCTGACTCGGGGGGAACTGATGGTGCTTATGCACCATCAGAGTCCTCAACGACGGTGATAACCCCTTCAAATCCAAGTCAGTTTGTAACTTTAACGTTCAATAATTTCGATATTCATTCTTCCGATTCTTTTGTTGTGTATAACGGTCCGGATTCATCCGGAGAAGTGATGTTTTCGACTCCAATAGCAGAGGGAAGCATTCCAGGCCCCATCACTTCATCTCATTCAACAGGGGCATTAACCGTTAAATTTGATACTTTTATTGATGCCGATGCCGATGCCGATGCCGATGTTGCTGAGGGCTATGATATTTTGGTCAGTTGCTCAACACTTAGCTGTTCGCCACCCTATGACTTAACCACCACCACCACCACCGACACTTCCGCAGAACTTAGTTGGACTGTAGGAGCTTTTAAAGAAACCGTTTGGAATATTCAATATGGTAAAAGCGGATTTACGCTTGGAGAAGGAACGGAGGTTCAAGCATCAACGAATCCCTTTACAATTAACGGCTTAGAAGACGGTGTGTTATATGACTATTATGTGCAAGCAGACTGTGGCAATGGCGACACAAGCACTTGGTCTGACTCGTTTGAGTTTGTGACCCAATTTACAAATATTAGTTGTACAACACCGACGGTAATCACCAAACTCCCATTTCAGTCGTTAGATAAAAAGCTCTCATTTGGACAAAATATAACTGATCCTGTCAATGCTGTTGATGTTAGTATTACTAGTTGTGATTTTGACTCTGAAGTGGCAGTCCTATGGTACCATTTTTTTGTTGAGACTTCAGGAACGGTAGACATCAGTTGCATCGTACCATCGGGTTATTGGAGTTACAGTTTAAGGTTGCTTAGTGGTATGGACTGCATGAATAATAGCTGTGCAGGATTTTCACCTGGAGATGCCCCAATTGCTGGTGGCAATAGCCCCGCAAATACACTCAGCGATATCCCCGTCACTGCTGGCACCCGCTACTGGTTAGCCATCCAATTTGCTAATTCTGCAATCGAGGGTTTTGGATCTTATATCCTGGCGAATTAT
>Ga0209533_1005961_pt1 | contig 10272 bp, 7 predicted proteins | sample COG_04_FD_184748 | JGI IMG/M metagenome (GOLD analysis project Ga0209533, IMG submission 184748) | Pelagic Microbial community sample from North Sea - COGITO 998_met_04 (SPAdes) (version 2) | ecosystem: Environmental > Aquatic > Marine > Neritic zone/Coastal water | place: Helgoland, sampling... | reverse complement strand
TGCATTGGATCCGTTGCCGCCATTCATCCTCGACACGATGGCAACGACGGAGCCGTCGCTGCTTAACGACACGGAATAGCCTGAGTGGTCGCCCACAGCCTCGCCATCGATGTCGGCTCCTACCTGTGCCCAGGTTCCACCAACGTTCTGGTACACACGCACGTGACCTGCATCGGTTCCGTTGCCGTCATTATATGGCGCCCCGATGGCGACGACGGAGCCGTCGCCGCTTAACGAGACGGCCCAGCCTGATTGGTCGTTCGCAGCCTCGCCGTCGATGCTGAGTCCTACCTGACCTATATGCGTGTATATTGCACCACCTGAGAGTGCTGAACTCAAAAAAGTATATCCGTCAAATCCCAGAGTTAAAAGATCTACAATACTATTTGAACCATAAGAAGGAGTAACTAATAATTGATAATCCTGAGCAGTCGTAAACAGTGTGGTAATATCACTTGAACTGACCAACCCAGTTTGAATAATTTGTTGTAAACTAAATCCAGGAGACGTAGTTGCCATAGATGAGAGTGTTGCTTTAGTGAGAGGAGATGTAAGAGCAAAAATACTAACGTCTAAATTTTCTATTATTTCTGAACCACTTGTTGGTCCTTCGGTTGTTATTCGTAAGGCTTCTACACCATTTGCATCGGTGGAATATATTCTCATCACCCAGCTTCCATTCCATCCATCACCCCAAGTATCATGTGTTTCTAGTGTATACACACCTGTATAGCCTAAATCATTGGCCGACAAATCATAAGTTAGGTTACTTCCTAACACCATACCTGGGGTACCGGGGTTGGTTCCAACAACAACTTTACCAGTACTATCCTTAATCTTCCAAGAATTTTCCGTTCCATACTGGCCACCCGATTCAATATAGGCGCGAAAACTTACTGGACTAGAGACTACTGTTTCAGCAACAAATCCTCCAGCTACAAGAGGTTGGATGTCCACCTCGTTTAAAATGGCCATTATATTCTAATAGAGTATAATAAATTATTCAAAAAATAATAAATAATAATTTTTTGAATAATTACTTCGCTGGATGATATTGTCCTAAATATTGCGCAACGGTTTCCCCACTACCATCACGGTGTGGGCTTGCGTTAGATATCACAGTGGCCTCCACGGATCCGGGATTGTATTGTTGTGTGCTAGAGTTGAGCGCGGGGTTGTACACTCCGAGACCCATAGTGAATGCGTTATACGGAAGTTTGGACACAATCGTCCGAATCATTGCGAAGGAGGCCACTGCAATCACGGCGATTACGAATGGAAACGCAACAAGTAATACGAGCATACCATACTTCATTTTCGACGATTTTGTAGTAGGTAGAGAGAACACCCCCACAATAAAGGTGATCACAATGGCAGCGTATGCCCAGCGCAAAAAGTAAAACCAGTAACGGAGATTGTCTATTCCCTGGTTCTGATAAAACGCCTTGCGGTCGTTAGTTATAGTATCGTTCTGCTTGGCGGCAAAGTTTTTATCCAAACGGTCGACAGACGCTGATATGCGGTCGCGATAATGGTCCATATCGGTATGCGTTGTCAACATGGCGTTATAGTCAGAGATCAAAGTCGTCACCATGTCTTTCTCTTGGTTCCATATCTGAGTCATATCCGCAATAACCTTATCGGCCTCTTTTTTAAGAGCAACCGACGCTTTCGTCACATAATCGTCCTTACCGTATTTGAACTCCAAGTAATTTTTTCGGGCCACCTCCATCTGCATTGGGGCTGACTCTAAATTATCTTCTTTGATGTCATAGATTCCACGAAGTTCTGCAAGTTTCTTATCGTGTTCGCATTGCGCATCACATGCAAGCATCTGATTTTGTGTTTCAATCAGGTTGTTTGCATTTGCGATGACATCATCTACAGAAGGGTTTTTATTTGCCTCCGCTGGAGTAGTCTGGTCAATGAGAGATCCTAATGTTCCACATGTTGGCATGATATCCTACTATATGATGTATAGTATACCATGCGATTACTTTCTTTATGTTGGGGCGAATATATATTATACAATACCCGGTGTTGCATTTGCATCGTAGGGTGCGACCGGTTTACCCATGGCGGATACAACATCTTCGCTTCCTAGTTCGCTGTTCGCAATGCACTTGTTAAATGGTGGAGGCACCCAAGTAAATCCTGAACCACAGCACTCTTGATTTTTACATGTTCCGTCGTTAGGGTCCTTCCCTTTGTCGAAGATGTTGGAACCAGTTAAATTACCAGGATGTTCTAAATCGGGACTAACCTTTGACCAATTGTATTGTGCGTACACCATGTTATCTCGGGTATATGCGTCGAAGAGTTCCTTAATGATCGCATAAAGACCTATAACCAGAACTATGACTAAGAGAGACTTAAAAACCATTGGGGGTAACTTACCAGTGTTGTTCATCATTACAATGACCAATAGGATTGCAAACATCAATGTAACATTCTTAAGAATAGATGTGTGATGTTTGTACTTGGCTCCATAGTACCGATTAATTTCCACTAGACGCAAGCGATTGAGACGCTCCTCGTTCATAAGTTCCACCCGCCTCTTGGTACGGTTGAGTTCGCGCTCCACCACCTCCAGTGCATCCGTCTGTTGGACGAGTGTGTGTTGCGCACCCGTTAAGTTCTTACTGTAGAAGTCGTGATTTTCGCGCAAGGAGTCATAGAGGGTCTCACGCGTGGCGCTCAAATCATTGATTTTGGTAATCAGTTCGGACTTCTCCTCGGAAGTGAGTGTCACCGCACCAGTCTTGTTCTCCAACTCACGGAATGCTTGCAGTTCTGTTTCTTGCAACTGTTTAATATGTTTGACCGTTTGGTCTCCACGCGATGTAGTTGGTTCAGCTATCACCATATTTTCGTATATGATATAGTGATATTAAAAATAGCGCTACGGCCTAAAGTTACTCATATGTATAATCTTCAGATGACACCCTACATGGCATTTCGCAAAAGAAGGATCAATACAATAACAGCCAGAACTCCCCATAACATATAAATATATGCACGAGACTTGCGAGTGAGTTCAGTGATCCCCACAATATTCTTGTCATGGATCCATGTCTTGTTCTCGCGGTTTTCAGCGACAATAGCGATGTTGGCTCTGTACTCGGCGATCGCCTTGTCCATGGCCTCACTGTTCCCCTCGGCCATGGTGTTGAGATCCAAGTTATATTTCTTCAATTGGTCGACGTTGCGTGCATACTCGCGTACGTTCGCGTCCAGTTCGTTGTGCGTGCGGCGGCGCTCGTGTTCCGCTTGCCAGTTCTCGTTCGAGTTCGGGTCGGTGTTCTTGTAAATATAGTTGCACAACCCCCCACCCTTCTCACCACAATTGCTCGCTCCGTATTTGGTGGCCTTGTCCCAGTCGTTTCCGCAGAAACACTGACCACCGTCTTGTACGCCAAAGTAGTTGTAACTATCGCACTTCTTGCTACATGTCTCGACGCTGTTCGCCGATCTGTCTGTGCCTTTGTAGTCGGGGAGCGCGCGCTTCCACTCGTCCTTGTATGGCCCCATCTTGGTATAAGGAACATCAACATTTCCGGATTGAAACCCCTCTGTCGTTTTCTTTACGTATGTCGTCCAAGTATGTTGTGGTGGAGGATTTCTTGGTGCCGATTGGTTTTTTTTTGATGGGGCGTAATAGTTGTACACCCCAACGTTATTATTGTCACCTGCGCGACAGTCACTTTCCCACATATTACGACGTTCAGAACATTTGTTGCTAGTCGTCCAAAGGTCACCGCGTTCGCCATTAGAGGTTGTACGATCTCTGTCATTGAACCACCCGGCGTTTGCCAGAGTAGAGTGGGATGGACACTCGCCAACAATATTTATACTGCATTTGGGGGGTGGAGGTGCAATTTCTTTCGCCACCTTTTTAATATCCTTCCAAATACTTCCCCAAAACCCCTCCACGACGGGTTCGGTAGAACCGCCGAATAAACTAAACCCCTCAGGCGTCCCTGTTTGTGGATATCTCACGATTTTGTTTGACATATTCTTCTTAAGGTTGCCCCAACTAGTGTGGTTGCCACCTGACTTGCAAAATGCAGACACGTTTGACACATTCTTGTATGTATGGCACGTATTCGCATCAGACATGAGGTACATATCACAGTTTGCATCCCCCTCACATGCCTTGGCGCAATGCCCCTCGTCGGCCACCGTCTGCTTAATCTGGTCGGAGTTTGCATCAACGTATATCTTCTCGCCGTCACAGAAGTCACTGGTGTCCATAAACGATGTAGCCAGTCGTTGCTTCTCCTCTGGAGTGAGTTCAACCGTGGTGACGCCGCCGCGATTTGTCGACGACATTTTTCCTTTGTTTGTGAGATATGTATTCGTGGCTGCATTATACTGTCCATTCCATACATCACCTAGAAGCGACCTGCTGTATCTCTGGATGGGAGGATTAGGTAAGATACTCATTTCCTTCATTGAACATGTATTATTTCCTGACCAATAACTAAACCCACCACAGTTTTTGTTTGTATCACATGATCTCTTACATTCTTCAACACCTCCCGTTTGTAGTTGCTTAATAAGGTAGGATGGTGTATCCAACCCATCAATTACCGCATTATCATGCTTGTCGTACACCATGGAATCATGCTGTGAAAGAATTGTATTGCCTGTCTTTTCTCTGTACTGTCTCTGTTTTGTATTCAAAGAACCAATCTTGTCAGAAATGTTTGTCATATTAGACATTATTCTAGTTATTTCATTTCTACGATTCATTACATCACGAGAACCTACAATATGTGTAGTGGAATTTGAATGAGTTGCCTGATGTGAGTCAGGAAACTTGAGATTGGTATAAAACCCCTCTACACTCTTCTTCTTTTCTGTTTCCAATGAACACGTTTCTGTCATATGTTGTGATATCTGTACAGTACCATAACATAAATAATCCCACCAACGTCATTTTTACTGATTTCTCTAAATATCATTCTAGACAGAAGGTGGTGGTATCTCTGGAGCAATCGTCGGTATTGCTGACCCCCCTCCCGACTTTCCACGTCTATACAAGTAGTACAATACCAAAAATACAATCATGATGCACATGGGTAAAATAAGATGCGATTGACCAAGGAACGTTGTAAGAAGCGCAACGCATGCAACAATGATAAAAATAGAAGTGATCTCTCCCTTGACAACCCCTTTCATATTAGGTGCAGCAACATAAATCATGATCAATACAAGAATTGTCGCAGCAGTAACACCCCAAGTCCAGTAGAGAAGGCGTTGCGTATCCACGCTTAAATCCGACGATAACTGTTCGGCGCGCACGGAATCAAACTCTACTATCGCGTCTTCAACTATTTTGCGTTCTTCCAACATGGCCATGTATCTCGACGTCAACCCCTTGTACGCGTTGTCGCGCTGTGTTACGAACATAGACAGATTCTTATTTTTCGAGACACTTGCGTAATGCATATGAACTTTCTCACTCATTTTCACGATTTCATGACTCTTGGCACTTATTTTCTCTAAAAGCGCTAATTGAGGGGTCTGATATGCATCCAGTTGTGGCCAGACCTGTGGCATGATCACGGGAGGGGTTGGTTCTTCTTCAGGATTGGTAATGGTGCGTAGAACAAGATCCTGGGTCCAACCTTGCCACGAATCATCTGTTCGACGTACAGTCAAAGTTTTTCCTGACACACTGACACTAAATCTATCAGACCATGTAACCTTCTGTTGGTTCACTGGAACAGGTGAAATATACATGTTCTCTCGGGGGAGAGACACCGTTTTCACATTGGAACCCGAACTACCCACAGTAATGTTCTCTGTGTTAGTAGAGTCAAAGGTAGGCAGCGTCGGCGCCGCCTCTATGGTAAGGTCTGCGTCCCCGAACGCGAACGTCTGTTCCGCCGCCGAACTACCGAATTCCTCTCCCGTCCATAACACCTTTTTGTCTGCGTCCATGAACTGCAACTTCAACGTGGTCGCACGGTTCCGACAACAGTCCCCGCGGTTGTAGTACACAATCTTGGCGATGTTATACACGGAACCCAGATCCACCTGCCACCACGGGTTGCTACTGCAGGCGCTGTGGTATATGTGTGGAAATGACTTCGAACTCAAATTCCCGTCGACAGCCTTGTCTGGACTGCTTCCATAAGCATTATTTTGATACACGTCCTTGGCGTCGGTAGGCTTGCCCTGCGCAATGTTCTTGCCCTGATTGTCCATGGGATACACCGCCAGTTGCGATATCTGCATACACAGGTTTCCTTCGGCGATCACGCGGACGTAGCGCACCCCCTTGGCCGCCTTGAACTTCTTCATCGACGATGGGCTAAACTCTTGAACCAATGTACGGTCGTTCTGAATAAAGCCTGGGAGGGACAGGTTGGTGTCACTGTACGGCTCTTTGGTCGCTTGTTCGTGATACGTTGTCAATCGTGGAGCCTTGACATTCTGAAGAATGCAACGCCACGTGGCATCGGTGCGAACAATAATGCCGGTCTTCTGATAGTCTGAACCACCTGTCCGACTAAACCATGATGTCCCGATGTTTACCTCGGGTCCATTCCAGTATTCGGGGCTGTTCCACATGGTCCATGACATACCTGCAGGACCTCCTTTGTTCATCGCGACCACTGCGATCATATTGAACCCCTTGTTCAGTTTGATGGGTCCCGATTCGTTGGTCGGTTTATTACCGCTGCCCCATCCTCCACGTATAACCTTGTCATACACATCAACGTTGTTCACGTAGACACGACACGCACCGTCGCACCATCCGTACATGTGCCCTGAAGTGGGTCCTTGAGGATCTACAAAAAAAGTGGTATAAAAGACGTATGGGACATTGAGAGGCTGCTTCCCCCAATTCTCCTGAGGACGCGCATTACCTCCATAGCCCATGTTTAACCACTCCATCCAACCACCCGCTCTGCCCCAATATGCAGGTCCATGACCATACCATATATTGCCTCCTGCATTTGCTCCTCCGGGTGTCTGACCCCATGGTCCATTACTCCAATAGTTTCCCGCACCTGTCCATGTATTAGCTTTTGAACCACCCATCGTCCATTCCCAGTTCCTACCGACAGACATCAACCCTACTTGTTGCACAGGCAGAGTCACCGAATACCCCGCCTTCTCCCATCGCTTCACTTTTGACCAGTACGGGTTTGAACTGGCTGCATTTGTCATGAACCAATTCGATGTAGTGGTGTCGGTACCAAACAATTCATTTCGGCGCGCAATGTAGTCATTGACGTAGTAGTCGATTACCGTTCTGGATGAGGTCGCATCACGTTTGCGGATCTTCCCCAACGCCTCGTTGTGGCGCACACGTCTTGACTCCTTGAACTGTTCGTTGTCTCTATTATACTGGTTCATCGAAGATTGCCAGAACCTATTATACCAATTTGCATCCCTATTCCAGTTGGTAGATGCTACACGATAATCCTCCTTCTCTTTTCTAACGTAGTCGTCGTATTTCCAGAAGTCGTTTACTTGCTTGTTGAACTTGGTGACACGCGCATCATTGTCAGTGTTACTGAGCGATGCGTATTTTCCATAGTATTCGCTTTTCAATCCCGCGTACTCCTTCACCAAATGTTCGAGTTTCTCGTGCATCTTGTCGGCGGTGTCCGTATGAGTGTCAACTGTTTTGTTGTAGTTCTTCGATATTGAAGTTTGCATGCTGCCTCCGCCTTGGCCGCCAGCGACAGAACTCACCATACTCCCAAGTTCGGCATTGGAGTTGTTAACCTCGTCGAGTGTACTCATGTATTGCGTTAGTACAATATATGAACAAAAAATTATCAAATGTCTTCGGCGCAGTTCGAGTTTCGAATGTATATGAACTAACTATCCTCTATGAACAATGTGATGACCAATATACAAAATCACAATCAGAGAGACGACCACTGACAATAGCATGGAGATCCACGGAGAACTGTTCACAGTCCCGCCAGCAGTGACCGCGGTAAACAATACAACGATCACCATGAGGCTCAGTGTGCTAGTCAAGTTCGTTGCCGATTTACCCGATTGAAATGCAAACTTGCTAAACAGAAGCAGTGTGAGTCCAGCAATGATGTACCAGATCCTCTGCAGCGTGTGCGCCGATTCCGTCTGTATGCTGGCATTGGCTATATTGACGCTGCCGTCCGCCATGAGCGCCTCCGCTTTGGCGCGCCTCCGTGTCAGGTCGCTATACGCTCCCCATAGTTGGGCGTGGCGCACATCGTTCTCTCTCATAACTGCATTAAGTTCAGATTGATCCATGGACATTGTATACTGTACATGCAGAACAATATGTAGGCCAAACTATGGCGAATCGATCACGGGCGAATCGATCACGGGCGAATCAGGAGCAGTGGCTCCAGGAGAGAATATCCAGTACAATATCGTTATCGCCATAATAATCCCTAAAACCATAAAAAAATTGGACGCATATTGGAGTTTATAGGTGTCTGTTAATACCTTGCGGGCGCCTGCGGCGCCACTGTCTTCGGCCTGTTCAAAATCCTTGACGATGTCACTCTCTCTTGTTCGGTCTGATTGAATCTCTGTAGAGAGAACCTCTAATTTTTCACGGTAGTCTGCAGACATGACTTCAATCTCGTTCTGGAGTTCAAACATATCTGACTTGGCCTTATTAACCCCAGCCAACATTCTAGTGTACACATTTTCGTATTCGGTATTGGTAGGAAACAACTTGTGGTTGACGTAGGCACTCGATAATTTCGCAGTTTGTAATTTAAAACTAGCAACTAGAGCATTGAGTTTATCGGTATAATAACTCGCCTCATGAACCGTCTCTGCGGTCGTGGCACCAACCGAACTCGTCTGTGCTGGTGCGGGTGCTGACGATGGAGAACCTAAAATATGCGACATTGGAATAAGATAGATAGATGTTGTCTTACTTTAAGACAACATATTTTATGCACAAAACAACCCAACAAAAATAACATGATTGGGTCAGTGGAACAATGCGGCGACTAAACGCAAACACGATAATACATACCTTCAATCGACGTCTTAGACGGTCTAGTAATCTCGCATACCCTCCCTGGACGGAGCCCAATTGCAACGGCTACAGGATCAAACCGATTGATGTCTGGAAATTCATTAATCTTCAAAAGATTGTGTTTGGACATGATCGCCTTTACTTCACTATCCGTCAGGGTGCGGTGCTTGGGGACGATACTATGATTCAATATATTAAACTGCAGACGATTGATATTCACAACAATCAAGAAGATACCGTCCTTTTCAAGAAGGTGTCGCACACTATTCAAGACATTCTCACTAGTGTCTTCGCGCGTCACAATCATCAATGTATCTGTCTTCTGTAACACCTCTTCTACATGAAACAAATCATCTACGATGTCTTGGATATATCCAGGACGCAAGGCCTTCTCCAAATGGTAATTAACATAGGTTTTGTGGACTGTCTTGTCACTATCATCTGACTTGTCAAAGAGCATGTCTAGTTGATTTGCTGTATGCTTGGCATTGGTCTCTGTAAGGGTGCTGTTGGCATACTCGGTCACGTCGTACCCCTGGAAGGTCATCATCTCAATTACGGTGTCCCTTGACTTGTGAATAGATGAGATAAGGCTACTGTTTACTTGCATACCACCACGGAGACGAAGCACCAAATGAAGAGTGGATTCCTTTTGCACATTGTAATCTGATAAGGTACGACCGTCCTCGAGTTGCTTGCCGGCAAAGATTAGACGTTGTTGATCGGGAGGAATTCCCTCCTTGTCTTGGATCTTCTGTTTAACATTGTCAATCGTATCCGATGGTTCTACTTCTAGTGTGATTGTCTTGCCAGTGAGTGTTTTAATGAAAATCTGCATCTCTATACTAATATGTGTGATATTCTTATATATCAATCAAGAATATCATTCAATTTTGGTTATATGTCTATCTTCTATCCTAAAGAACATTATTAGGAAAATGCAACCTTCTTCACACCTCCCTCATTTTTTTCCGCGTCATCACTTTTATCGTTATCACCGTCTTTGTCTGTATTAGTTGGAGGTTCTTCCACCTTAAGAATTGCCATAGTGTCTTGGGTCATTTCTATGGTAGGGGTTTCAACTACAATAGGAGCCGGCGATTTCGATCGCATCACATTCGATGCAGTTTCTGCCTTCTCAATACGTTCGCTTTCGACCTGTGCGACGGCCTCTACGAGTTTCATCTTGTCTTTTGAACCGAGCGCGTCAAACTGTGCCTGAATGTAGGGGTTCTTCATCTCCAGGTCGTTCTCGGTGG
>Ga0209533_1005960_pt1 | contig 10274 bp, 11 predicted proteins | sample COG_04_FD_184748 | JGI IMG/M metagenome (GOLD analysis project Ga0209533, IMG submission 184748) | Pelagic Microbial community sample from North Sea - COGITO 998_met_04 (SPAdes) (version 2) | ecosystem: Environmental > Aquatic > Marine > Neritic zone/Coastal water | place: Helgoland, sampling... | reverse complement strand
AAGTTCCTGGTTTAAATAAAGGTCCTCAACGTAAAGGTATTTGCCGTCAAGTGTTTACAAGAACACCTAAAAAGCCTAACTCAGCCCTACGTAAAGTGGCTAGAGTAGGTTTTCGTAATGGTTTACGAGTTACAGCATATATCCCAGGAGAAACACATAACCTTCAGCAGCATTCAGTAGTTCTGATTCGTGGAGGTCGTGCTCAAGATTTACCTGGAGTTCGTTATAAGGTTGTTCGTGGTAAGTTCGATGCTCATGGTTTAGTAAAACGCCGCCAAGCACGTTCTAAGTACGGTACTAAATTTATTTTTACCACAAAAGTGTAGCCTAAGGGGTACATAAGGAGATGTTTGCACAGAACAAAGTACCGCCCTGGTTTCGTCATATAAACAAGAAAATAATGCTCGAACAAGAACATAGTCAAGAATACCTTAAAAAACGATTTGTTGCTGCGCTAATGCGTGGTGGTAAAAGGTCAACAGCCGAAAATATCTTTAGCGATGCTCTTGCTCTTCTTAAAGAACAAGGAGTAAAACCTCAAACAGTTTTTTTAGATGCTCTCAATCACTCCGCTCCTTTATTAGAAGTAGTAGGTAGAAAGCGTGGCCGTGCAAAGGTTTTAATACCGCGACCAGTCTCTTCTAGAAAACGTTTAGGTTTAGCCTTAAAGTGGATAGTGAGTGGTGCTCGTACAAGAACAGAATCGTGTATGAGTGAGCGTCTTGCTTATGAACTTTTAGCGCTATCTAAGGGTCAAGGAAACGCTATCCGAAAAAAGATGGCGTTACATCAATTAGCTTTTAAAAATAGAAATAATACTTCTTTAAGAGGTGTTCGTTAATATACAAAAAGATATACAAACGACATATATAAGGGGGAGTGGCTTAGTAGGTCTAGAGCACTAGCTTGTCACGCTAGGGGTCGCGGGTTCAAATCCCGTCTCTCCCGCCAAAACATACCCTAAATGGGTTTAAATTTAATATGACTTTATTTCACTTAGAATATACACCAATTTTCATTCTTATTGTTTTTGCTTTAGCGTTGGCTCTAATTATTTTTGGACTTTCTTATGCACTTGCAATTAGCGCAGGAGACCCAGAAAAACTATCACCTTATGAGTGTGGTTTTGAGCCGTTTGATGATGCGAGAAATACATTTGATATTCGTTTCTATTTAGTCGCGATTCTATTTATTCTATTCGATTTAGAGGCAACATTCTTATTCCCTTGGGCAGTAACACTAAGTAACTTAACAAATTTAGGGTTCTGGAGTATGTTTGACTTTATTTTTGAATTAGTCATTGGATTTATTTACGCTTGGAAGATCGGTTCTTTAGAGTGGGAGTAATCTGATTTTACTTTTCTCTAATTCTCTAGTAGCTTAGTTCGGTAGAGCATGTGGCTGTTAACCACAGGGTCGTTGGTTCGAATCCAACCTAGGGAGTTTTTTATTAGGTTGTGTAGTTTTTTCTATACCTTTAGAAGAGCTTAAAGGGTGACTAGCTCAGCTGGAAGAGCGTCTCGTTTACACCGAGAATGTCAGGGGTTCGAGTCCCTTGTCACTCATAATAATCACAAAACCGTTTCGACCTTGCGATTTAAAAAAACAACTAAATACTTTAATGGGAACCATGTTGTTCAAGCATATTCGTACATACTTTTAATTAATAAAAAAACCATGCCTCAATTAGATACTATTACCTATTTATCTCAGCTATTTTGGACATTCATCGTTTTTGCTGTATTCTACCTAATGATGGTAAACCATATCTTACCAGCAATTAGTACATCAATTAAGGTAAGAAAGAAGAAGTTAGCTTCAATCGGTTCACTTTCTTCAGACTTAGGAGACGAACAAATTGCTACAGTTTCTCAGTTCGAGACTATCTTAGGAGCATCACTTGGAAGCTCTCGTGAATCATTAGTTAAAGTTGTTGATGAAAGTTCAGAGTGGCAATCAGAAAGCACAAAAACAGTTCTAACAGAGTCAGATGCTAACGCAACATACCTTAAAACACAAGGTTCAATCGTAGGACGCGTATCTTTAACAAATTCTTTAACTAAAGACGCTAACTGGGATGATAAAGCTTGGTAATTAATTAGGGGGTTTCCCTTAATTTACGGAACTTTGATAGATATAACCTTTAATAATTTACTTATTTATTCTATTGATTCAAACTTTCAATTAATCAGTGCGGGTGCATAGCTTAGTGGTAGAGCTTCTGGCTTTTAACCAGCAGGTCCTGAGTTCGAATCTCAGTGCGCTCATAATGACCACAAAACCGTTTCGATCTTGTGGTTTTAAACAATAACTAAATACTCTATGGGGAACCGTGTTATTTATACATATTATAAACAAAACTTTGAATGTTTTTATCGAAGTACACCTCCCTAATTATGCCTATTTGTATCGCAGTATTAGTAGTAGCACGACATATGTAGTCTACTATTTGTGATGAATCTGTAAAAATAAATTCACCTTGAAGTAATTTAAGGGTATTTTAAAACTAACTTTCTTTATTTCTTTGTAACGCAGGAATTTACTTTTGTGAATAATCCACTGTAATAACAGTCTGGGTTTAAATACCCAGTGTGTTCAGATGTTTTTTCGTCAGTCATTCCAATTGTCATTACACCTATCTATACTATTGTCGTTCATATTATATATAAACTATTAAATTTTTTAATTATGATTATTCAAGCAGGTAAACTTATCGGAGCAGGAGCAGCAACAATTGCTGTAGGAGGAGCAGGAGCAGGAATTGGAACAGTTTTCGGAGCACTTGTTATTGGTGTATCACGTAACCCATCACTTGAGCAGAGATTATTCCGTCTAACAATTCTTGGGTTCGCATTAACAGAAGCTATGGCTCTTTTCGCTTTAATGATGGCATTCCTAATTCTTTTCACTTTCTAATATATAAATAAGGGGGTTGTTAATTCAGCCCTTTTTTAGTCATATTAAAAATAAACATAATTTTAATATAATTCAAATAAGACATACTTTTAATTAATAAAAAAACATGCGTACCATAAGATTAAAGCAATCCATAGGTCAGACATACAGGAGCCTATTTGAGCTTCCGTTCCAAGTAAGGTATGGTAATAGCTCTGCAAAACCATCTTCTGGTTCAAGTAGCTCAGATCTCTTGACTACTCAAGCAACAACTACAGAAACTGAGGCATTGCCAGAAAATCCAAATTCAAGCGAAACGAAGGAAAACTCTCAAGAAGATGGTGGGTCAGGTGGTATAGACGTTCCGTCTCCGTTAGAAGAGATAGGGGATACATTTGGACTAGCAATAAGTACATTATCCAGTGTGTTATTACTGATCTTTAATAATGCGCCGGAGGGAAGGTTTGAAGGTCTACTCTACTTTATATTTCTAGCCCTTATAGTTCAATGCATCCACTATATATACAATCAGTTCTTTACGTTCCTTTTCAAAATTTTAAATAAAGGAATGGCACGCACTAATGTAGATGAAAAAAAGCCATCTAATAAAGAATAGGGAAAACGGGAGGTTTTACTTTATACTTTTCACGTTATTTTTATTGATTCGCTGTTTCTTTCCCCCGTTTTCTTCGTTGATAAACGGAATTCCTGTTATTGTAATGTTTTTTCTCAACTCAGGTCTTTTATTTATGGAAAGTTTCATTAATAAAAATGTTAAGTCATCAAGGGTTTACCTCCTATTAACCCTCCCCACTTTTTTATGGGTAAGTGTTACGTATGGGTTCATAGATTTAAGCTTTTTACCCGCCCATTTCTACTTGGACCTTTTAAATATTTATTTCAGGTTTATCCTGTGTTACTATTTAAGCTTCCTCATTGGTAGTTTTGAGATCAGGTTATTAAGTAAACTACACGCACGAACTCTAAGATTTCGTTTAACGTACTTTCTAATGAAATTCTTGATCCGTGTAATGGCCTTTCTGGGCAAGAAATTATGGATTAAATACCTGGTTTTTATAACACTTTGTTTTTTCTACCTGTGGGCTTTATACACAGGAAACTTTGTAGTGCTATATTTAATTTTTTCTATCCTTTATATTTATACTTACTACTCTTTTGTCGGAACTTATTTTAATTCAACGAAAAAGTTAAATAGAATAATGTATAATAAAAAATTAGACAGGTATTTTCCACTGTAAGCCCTAAAAGTACATTTCCTCCAACTGGAGATAAATTTTACGGGTTTATTTTAAATAAGGGGGCTGTTAATCCAGCCCTTTTTAGTCAGATTAAAATGATATCTTTTTGTTCTAACGTTCCTATACTAATGACTATATTATGAAATTTCTTATCGCGAGTGTTGCGGTAATATCGGGTATTGTCTTCTTTTTTGGAGACCTATCTACTGTTACGCATATAGAAGAAGTCAGTGTCATAAAAGAAGCAGGGGTTACTCATGGACGTACCATTAGCCCAGGGCAATTAAAATTATTAGAAGATGAAAGAAACTTAAATACGCTAATAAGTAAAATTTACTTTATGGCCGGTAATATTCCTGTATTTGTTCTCTTAGTAAGCATGATTACATTAGAAACCCATTCTTTAAAGTACTCCCAACAACACCCATTAAAATCCATTATTGGAAAAGGTATAGTTGCGCTTACAAGAGTAATCAATTTGATTTTTCCCTTCAAAGAAACTAAGGTTTTCGTTGTAGATCCACATGCCGGAGGATCGGCGAGTGATAAGCATGCACTTTCTCATCTTAGTCCTTATGGTATAAAAGATCTAGCTGATTCAAGTCTTCCCCAGTCCGGGACTCCAATTAAGGAGAAGTTAATTAAAGTAACTACACAGAATCCGACGAAAATGTTTCATCCTATTAACGGGATATTCGGGGTAGGTTCTCTTATTTTTGCTGATAGCATTCTCAGTGTACCGGGAAGTGATCAGAATATGTATAACTATGGTTTAGCATTATTTCCAATTGTTGTGTGGAGCACTATAGACTTGCAAGGCCTTTTATCGAATGGGTCAAAAAACTTTTATCCTACTAAGTCAGCCTTATTAAAGGATAAATATAAAAGATAAGTCTTATGTATTTAGTTTAAAAATGGAGATGTTTGTTATATTCTCTTCTACTGTAAAAAGGGGTGTTTTTGAATAAAACACCCTCCGGTAGATTGCCTTATAATACCACTCCCTTGTATACCCCTTCGGTATTTTTTAGGAGCGGCCTTATCACGTCCTAAACAGCTAAGGAGGTTACTCCGCATGTCTTTATCTCCCTAAACGTCAAAAGAAATCCCCAGTGTATCTTGTAGTGTATAAGAGAACTTGAGATATAATTCTAAGTTAAATGATACTTAGATAACGACTAAAATCATGAACGTTACTACATTTTTTGAAAACAATTTAAAAGTAATACTCCCTGAATTATTTTTACTTCTTGCAGTATCCACATTACTGCTAGTGGGAGTACAATACTCCACTTCTGGAAAGGACGGGTATCCTGTAGTAGTAAAACCTATTGCATGGATGTCAGCATTTAGTGCATTATTAGGTGTTCTTCTAGTACTAAATAACCCTTTTGAGAGTACACTTTTATTTAACAACCTCTTAGTTCACGACCCATTTACTAATTTAGTGAAAGCAGTTTTACTAGTGACAACAGCAGCATGTTTACTTGTATCTTTTGAATATATTAAAAACAACAAAGTGCATGCATTTGAGTTTTCATTATTAATGCTTTTTTCTATCGTAGGATCAATGGTAGTCGTTTCATCATACGACCTCCTTACTCTTTACCTAGGTATTGAAATGTCAAGTCTTTGTCTGTATGCTCTTGCAGCATTTACAAGAAGATCTGCTTTTTCAACAGAAGCTGGGCTAAAATACTTTATTCTAGGAGCTTTTGCATCAGGTATTCTTTTATTTGGTATCTCTTTAATTTACGGATTAACTGGTACTACTAACTTTGAAGACCTTGCAAAGATTCTCGTAGGAGCATACGGGTCAGACATTGTTGTACCCAACGGTTTAACCGTAGGTGTTATCTTTGTTGCAGCTGCACTTTTATTTAAATCAACAGCAGCTCCATTCCACATGTGGGCACCAGACGTTTACGAAGGAGCCCCTACTATCATTTCTACCTTCTTCGCTGTCGTACCTAAGATTGCTATTTTAGGGCTATTTGTTAGATTATTTATGTACAGTTTCCATGATTTACTTGGAGCATGGCAACAAGTTATTATGATTTCTGCTGTATTATCTATGGTAGTAGCAGCCTTCACAGCATTAACACAACGTAAAATTAAGCGTTTCTTAGCTTATAGTTCTGTTGGTCATGTAGGGTATTTACTTATTGGTTTAGGTACAGGAACAGTAGAAGGAGTACAAGGATTACTCCTTTATACATTAATCTATGTACTAATGACATTAAATGCTTGGACTTTCGTGTTATCGTCAGAATATAACGATAAAGAAGGAAGAGCTGTCTATTTTACAGACTTCATTGGTCTAGGTAAAACTAACCCACTATTGGCTATTACTTTCACATGTACATTACTTTCAATGGCTGGAGTTCCTCCATTAGCAGGATTCCTATCTAAAATGTATGTATTCTTTTCAGCAATGGAAGGAGGTATGTATCTTGTAGCGTTTATTGGTGTACTGACTAGTGTTGTAGGTGCCTTTTATTATTTAAGATTTATTAAGATCATGTATTTTGAAAAAGCAGGGTCTTTAACTTCATTTAAAGCAATGACAAGAGAACAGTCTATTGTTCTAGGTGCAACCTTTCTATTTATTATCTCGTTATTCTTAGATCCTACACCTTTATTGCTTCTTACACATAAAATGGCGTTAACATTAGTGTTATAATATCCCATTTGGGATTTTGTCCGGGTAGCTCAGTTGGTAGAGCAAAGGACTGAAAATCCTTGGGTCAGCGGTTCAAGTCCGCTCTCGGACATATGCGTTCACAAACAAAGATTATTTTAGCAGGTCATGACAAAAAAGAATTACAAGCGACACATAAACAATTGGTACTAGTAGATCCTTCTATGAAGATGGTGAAATTACCAGTTAAAACTAAGCGCTTTACTGTTTTAAGATCACCCCATGTAAACAAAACTGCTCGTGAGCAATTTGAATTATTTACACACAAATGGGCTTTATTTACGACTTTGCCTCGTAATGTCTTAGAACGCTATTTAGAGAAACAGAAAATCCTTAGACAAAATCCGGGAGTATCTGTTAAGTTTAAATAGTTATAAACTAATAAATAACAGTCTTCTGGAGTGTAGCCAAGTGGTAAGGCATCCGTTTTTGGTACGGAAGACTCAAAGGTTCGAATCCTTTCACTCCAACGTGCCCGTAGCTCAGTTGGTAGAGCGTTCCGCTACGGACGGATAGGTCGAGAGTTCGAGTCTTTCCGGGCATAGTCAAGAATAAAATATATAAAGGTCTTGTAACTCAGTTGGTTAGAGTATACGCCTGATAAGCGTAAAGTCGGTGGTTCGAGTCCACCCAAGACCAGTATCTCTTATTTATTGGATTAGTTTTCATGAGATATTAAGTAGGTGTAGCAGCACTAACTAAATAATTAAGTTGTTTAGAGGAAAGTCCGAACTTTATTTTTCAAAAATTGCTGGTAAATCGCCAGGAGGAGTAATCTTAGGGAAAGTTAATAGAAATTTTTAAATGAAAAGTGAGAACCTGCCTATTAGTAATAATAGTGTTAGAGTAAAACCCCAATTAAAGCAAGGTAAAAGATCGCCAAGAAGTTATATACAAATATGACTCAAGATTAATTAGTGCAACTCTTAGGAGTACAGAATTCGGCTTACAAACACGTACTTTAGCGCTTATAGCTCAGTGGTAGAGCAATGGCCTTCTAAGCCATCGGTCAGTGGTTCAAATCCACTTAAGCGTAATTTATACTTAATAAAAAATAATGGGACATTCACTGGGTTTCTTAGTGTATTGGAGGAAGCTCTTATACATTTTTACCTAGTAAGATCCACCTAAAAGACGTATACAAGGTCCTTCTATTTAACGACAAGTTACCGGGTAGAGTTTTGCCTAAGAATAGGCGTTTCATATCTATTTAAGCGTTATAATCCATCACTTTAAAGCTGTAATAGGGCACAAAGATATCTCCCTTACCTATAAGAAACTCTTCTAAGTTTACTTTTAGAACCCATAACACGGGTTTAAAAGTCTATTCCTATAGGGCTTATATTATATTTTAGGTATTTTAACTAAAAACAGGTACCTAAAAACCCCGATTTAACTTTTATTCAATATGGCATTACAAAAGAGTCAATTAAAGAAAGAGCTGAAAAATTTTACAATGAATTTTGGACCTCAACACCCAGCTGCCCACGGGGTTCTTCGTTTAGTACTTGAATTAAACGGGGAGGTTGTTGAACGTGCAGATCCACATATCGGACTTCTACATAGAGGTACCGAAAAACTAATTGAGCATAAGACGTATATTCAAGCTTTGCCTTATTTTGATCGTTTAGACTACGTTTCAATGATGGCACAAGAACACGGTTTCTGTTTAGCAGTGGAGCGTTTACTAAAATGTGACGTTCCAATTCGTGCACAATATATTCGTACATTATTTAGTGAGCTTACACGTATTTTAAACCACCTACTTGCTGTAGGTTGTCATGCTATGGATGTAGGTGCAATTACTCCAATGCTTTGGAGTTTCGAAGAACGTGAAAAACTAATGGAGTTTTACGAACGAGTGTCTGGAGCTCGTATGCACGCAGCATATTTCAGACCAGGAGGAGTTAGTCAAGACCTTCCATTAGGAATGCTAGAAGATATTTATACATTTGCAGAGCAATTTGCTAACCGTTTAGATGAAGTAGAAGAATTATTAACCGATAACCGTATTTGGAAACAAAGATTGATTGATGTTGGAGTAGTTTCAGCAAAAGATGCTATGGATTGGGGATTCTCAGGAGTTCTTTTAAGAGGTTCAGGTGTTCTTTGGGACTTGCGTAAAACACAACCTTATGAGGTTTATGACAAAATGGAATTTGATATTCCAGTAGGTACAAACGGAGATTGCTATGATCGTTACCTTGTTCGTGTTGAAGAAATGCGTCAAAGTTTAAGTATTGTAAAGCAATGTCTAGACCAAATGCCTACAGGAGTTGTTAAAGTAGACGATGCTAAAATTACTCCTCCATCAAGAGCAGCAATGAAGCAATCTATGGAATCTCTAATTCACCACTTTAAGCTATTTACTGAAGGTGTAGTTGTACCTGAAGGAGAAACATATTCTTCAATCGAAGCTCCGAAGGGAGAGTTTGGAGTATACCTTGTTTCAAATGGAACAAGTCGACCATATCGTTGTCATATTCGTGCACCAGGATTCGCACATCTACAAGGACTTGACTTTATGTCACGTGGTCATCTAGTAGCTGATGTAGTTACCATTATTGGTACACAGGATATTGTTTTCGGAGAAGTTGACCGTTAAATAAATAACATGTTATCTAAAAATACAGAACAATTACAATGGACTACAGGGCGTTTGGATTCAAGCGCCTTTGTTCTGTTCATTCAATATTTCGACTATAATACTTCGGAATGGAATAGACTAAGAAGTTCGCTATCAGATCAAGGATTTACTTTAAAAGTAATTAAGACTAGTAAACTTAAAAAAGCTCTGGAATCAACATCTTATGGATCATTAAGTTCTGCTTTTAGTGGACCAATGGCTATTGTATTCGCAAAGGAAGAGATACCCTTCAGTTCTATTAAATCTACGGTAGAACTATTCAAGAAGGAGACCAAAGTCCAAATTGTAGGTGGTGTTTATAATAAAGCCGCTCTTTTTCCATCAAAAGTGAAAGAATTAGCAGCACTACCAAGTCAAGAGGAGATGTTTTTAGAAGGAATTGGTTATTTACAAATGGCTTCAGGTTTAGGATTTGTCCAATTCATGGACCAAGCATTATCTTCTCCTGTTAATATTTTAAATCAAACTCCTCAGGGGTTAGTCTCTTCACTTGGTCAGATAGAATCATCTAAATAATTAATTTATTCGATTATGTTACGACCTAAACAAACAAAATTTAAGAAATTCAGAAAAATTAGAATCAAGCGTATCGAGCACAGACAAACTAGCCTTGAGTTTGGTTCTTTTGGTCTTAGGACTTTAGAAGGAGGCCAGATTTCTTCAAAACAAATTGAAGCTGTACGTCGTGTGATTACACGTAAATTAAAACGAACAGGTAAGTTATGGATTAGAATTTTTCCTAACATACCTGTAACTAAAAAACCTATCGAAG
>Ga0209533_1005945_pt1 | contig 10286 bp, 12 predicted proteins | sample COG_04_FD_184748 | JGI IMG/M metagenome (GOLD analysis project Ga0209533, IMG submission 184748) | Pelagic Microbial community sample from North Sea - COGITO 998_met_04 (SPAdes) (version 2) | ecosystem: Environmental > Aquatic > Marine > Neritic zone/Coastal water | place: Helgoland, sampling... | reverse complement strand
AAATAAACTTTAAAAAAGTTCAATCAAATAAACTTTAAAAAAGTTCAATCAAATAAACTTTAAAAAAGTTCAATCAAATAAACTTTAAAAAAGTTCAATCAAAACATAATTATATTAATAATATAATAAAGTAGTTTCTAATAAATTTATTATTTATTTATTATAAAATGGATTTAAATTTAGATAATTATTCAGTAGATGAATTATTAAATATATTACAGATTCCACCAAATATTAATATAACTATAAATTTTTTACAAAAATCTTTATATGATAAAATAGATCAAATTAAAAATATTAATGAAGAAGATATACCAATAAATAAAGCAAATTTAATAGAATTTTATACAAAGGGATTATTTAAATTAGTTAATAATATTGCTGTTATTAATAAAAATATAAGTAAAAATCATAATATTCAAAATCATAATATTCAAACCCAACTTCAAGAACAACTTCAAGAACAAACTCTAGACCAAAGTCTAGACCAAAGTCTAGATAAAAAAAATTTTATAACAAAACATATAGATCAATCTGTAATTAATACTTTTAATAGTAATTTAAAATCTGGTATTATAAATCCACTAGTACGCAAATCATTAAAACAAATATTAAATATTAATACACGATATAGAGATAATTATTCCACAACACAATCTACAAATTTTAGTATTAATTTACCATCTAGTATAAAAAAAGTAGTTTCTATGAAATTAGTAAGTTGTGAAATACCTTTTACAGTATATACAATTTCAAAAAAATTAGGATCTAATTCATTTATCATTGATAATTCGTTAATCGAATTAGATAGTGGATGTTATACACCGGAAACAATAAGAGATGAAATAAATAAGCAATTAATTAATAATGAAAAACAAATAAATCTAGACTTTAATAAAATAACTGGAGTAATGACATTTAACTCTGATAGTCATACATTTAAATTGGATTTTAACGTTAATAATAATACTTGCCCACAACAATCTTTAAATATATATAAAAATCAATTAACATTAGGATGGTTATTAGGATTTAGAGGTAGTTCGGCATATGGTTCCCGTGTTAAACAAGTAAATACTTTAAATTCTCTTTATACAGTTAAAGAATCCACACCAATCACTGCATATAATAATCTACGTTCTTATAAGGCTGAAAGTCTATATAATATGCAGAGCAATATGTATTTTTTACTTTCAATAAATGATTATCAAAATAATCATAATGATATATTTATTTCACCATTTAATAATAACGATTTAGCTGATAATAATATAATTGCAAAAATTCCATCAGACTGTGGATGTAGTAAATCATATATGAGCTATCCGGAAAGAATATATTTTGGTCCAACAGATATAGCAAAATTACATATTAAATTATATGATGAATATGGACGAATTGTTGATATAAATAATACAGATTTTTCATTTTCAATTGAATTAGAAGTGATTTATGATCTATAAAACTTTTTACCGGCAAAAAATTTGCTAAAAATTGAAAACTAATTTTTAAAAAAAGTTAAATCAAAAAGAAAAATGTCGCTTATCAATCGCAAAAACAATACTTGTCCGATTTGTATTACAGATAATTTATCATGGAATTTAAACTATTCTAAAACACAAATGGAAATGTTTAAATGTGGGCATGGAACATGCAAACAATGTTTTCAAACAATGCAACAAATAAATCGAACGTGTGAAAAAAGTTTTTCATGTCCCCTATGTAGAGAACATGAACAACAACATACAACAGGATTTTTAACAAATAATGTTGGAAAATGGACAACATTTGCAGAATGGTATAATGAGTTTGAAGTATTTATAACCTCTGGTCTAGCAGATAATATAATTCGAAATTCTGTATTTGGAAAACAACTTTTAAGAATAAGTAGTGGGGGGGACCCTAGTGGGGGAGACCCCCAAACCCCCCAAGCTACGCTAAAGGAAAGACGCGCTAAAAAGAATCATGGAAAATCTAAATATTAGAACGTAGTTGGGGGGTTTAAGGGGTATCCCCTTATCCCCTTCAACCTATTATAAAATCTTTGAACAAAATAAGTAAAATATATTTGTCCTAAAGATATACCTGATAATATAATGATATTTTTTGGTGTTGGATTCAAAATTTGTATATTTTCTTTTTGTAATGTTATTCTAAATTGGTGTGAAGTAGCCGCAGTAATATACATTGTTAATAATGTTAATTTTCCTATACTTTGTAAATATTTATATATAAGATAACCGATTAATCCACGTCTATTATATGTAATAGTAGAAAAATACCCACACATAGATATAATAGCAATGAAAAATCCTGTAACATAATAAGTATTAAAAATAAAAAAAACATTAATAATGAAGTCTAATAAACAAATAAATCGAATAACCATAGCATTATATTCTAGTTGTAAAGCTCGATCGATATCCTGAGCTAGTATAATAATACGATCACCATTACATTCAACACCGGATTCTTCATCTTGTAATATTGATTTTTGAAGATAAGGATTATGTTTATTTTTAATTGTTGGAGTTGTATAATATTGTATCTCTCCATTAGGCGATTGAACAACACCACATGAAGTTTCCATATTTTGCACATTCTCTCTAGACATTAATATATATATAAGGGTGATAAATCCCCCATTAAACCCCTTTTTTAAAATTATAATTTTTTTATCCAGAGTATTCAATAAGAACGTAGCTGGGGTCGAAAAGGTAAAGATAAAGGATTTATGTTCCTTTAACCCTGACTGTGCAATATTTAAACGTAGTTAGGGGAGCAACCCCCATTTATAGGGCGGGGAACCCAACAAGATTTGCCCCAATACCAAACCCAGCACCTGAACGAGCCGACGCGGCTAATGCGGGAAGATACATATCTAAGATACTAAATGTAGCGGCGGCAGTTAATGCGATTAACAGACATTCATCGAGTTTTAAACGTTTTGCTGGGATAACGTATGCTGCAATTGCAACAATTAAACCCTCAACTAAATATTTAAGGGCTCTTTTAACTAATTCGCTAAGATCTAAAAATCCACCAAGAGACATACTATAATAATTATCGAGAAAAAAAAAATATATATATATATATTTTAAAAAAACTTAAAATGATAATTTAATAAAATAATATATAATGTCGAATATTTCTAAAGAAGATCCTAAATATATTGATTTGTTAGATGAAGATATTCCAGTTGCCGGACAAAAGTTTGTATGTATATCATTTATTTCGCCTGAAAAAATAGTAAAACAAAAAGAAGTGTTTTTTTTTAATGAATTTCTTAAGCAATATGATTTAAAAAAATCATTAGAAAAATTTACACAATTTTTAAATTTTATTTCATATAAATATAAATTAGATTTTGATAAACTTACTAAAGATCTTACAGAATTTACAAATGAAGAAAAGGAGAAATTATATTTATCGTCCGTTGATGATGATTATAAAACTTATATTGATAATCATGAAGAAAACTTAGAATTGGCATTTAATGAAAAACATAATTTTCAAACATCTACTAGAGGAATCAAAATCCGTGGAGCATTCCCGTCGCAGCAAGAAGCTGAATTACGATGTAAAATGTTAAGAGAAATGGATCCAAACCACGATGTATTTGTTGGACCAGTAGGAACGTGGATGCCGTGGGATCCAGAGGCATATAAAACCGGTCGCGTAGAATATTTAGAAGAAGAGCTAAATCAGTTAATGAATGAAAAGCAAAAGAATGAAAAACTCGCGAAAGAAGAATTCGATAAACGGCTAAAAGATTCCCGAAGAGCGGCCATCGAAGAAAATATAGAAAAAGCAAAAACGAGTGGAAATGTTTTAACACAAACTATTGATAAGCAAGGTAATTTAGTAAATATTAAAAATATGAATATAACAGAGAATGCTCTATTAGAAAATAATGAAGAAGTAACTTCCGAAGAAATTCAGAAAGAATTATTTGAGGGAGATGATATTGTTACTGATAAACATACGGATCATGGATTAAGTCGGTTAAGTGAGTTTAACTAAATAAGATGATCCCCCCTTAAACCCCGGTGTGTAAGGGGGGATCATCTTATTTTAACGTAGTTCAGGGGTTTAAGGGGATAAAGTCGAACCCCGGAGGGGGACCTCTCCCCTTATCCCCTTATTTTAACGTAGTTTGGGGGTTTAAGGGGTCTCCCCTTATTTATTCTAGTTGAGATGATCCCGCGGAATCAGCTAATAAAGGTTGATATCTTGGGCTTTGTCCCGGTGGATTATTTCCAGAAACAGGTACCATTTTTGATACCATTTCTTGTTCTAAAGTATTTACATTTTTCAATTTATCAGAAAGTACAACATCGGCATTAGATAATATGTTATTATAATATTGAATATTTTTATCAAGATCATTAAGATTGGGGTTTAAAGATTTTTTGATTACTTCAAATGCTACAAGCGCAAAAATAATAGCTACAAAAACATTGACTTTAGCGCATAAACTACAAAATATTAACATTGATATAACAACAGCAATTACGAGTGAAACATTTTGTAATATAAGATTTGCCGGTACGGGTGTTCCTAAATATAAATATAACATTAATAATGATCCGAGTAGTAGAGGAAATACATTATTATTTTGTAAAAGTTTCTTGGATGCAACCATTATATATAGTAAATATAGTAAATATTTAAAATAAAGGGGAAACCCCTTTAAAATAAAGGGGAAACCCCTTTAAAACCCCATTTAAAATCCCATTTAAAATCCCATTTAAAACCCCATATATTTTTATTTTATCCTAAAGATAAAATAAACATTAAACAATGTAAAGGGGGAAACCACATCTATTTATATAATATGGGATTCCCGTTTATCTAAGGGGGTTCTAAAGGGGGTTCTAAAGGGGTCTCCCCTTTACCCTTTACCCTTTTATTTAAGTGGGGGTTCTAAAGGGGTCTCCCCTTTATTTATTTATAAAATTGAAAAAGAACTTAATAACATATTATTATAATATTACGAGTACTAATGTCACATGAAACTTACTTAGGTCAAAAAGGATATTCGATATATAAAAAAACTCTTTCATTAAAAGAGCAAGTTTTTATAAGAGATGAACTAACTGTTAGACCTTATATACCGAAATCACCGGTTCAACCTAACCCATATCCTATATATCGAGAATCTACAAACAAGTTTTATATACCGCGATATTTTGGAATTTCTACATTTGGCGCTCCTAATGAATGTAGAATTTCTAAAGGTATTCCAATAAATATTCGTTTTGAAGGACAATTGAGAGAGAATCAGCAACAAATTGTGCAAAAATTTCTCACACATATTAATGTTGGTAACAAGACAGATGGTGGCGGTGGAGGATTACTTGATCTCCACACAGGGTTTGGAAAAACGGTATTAGCATTAAATATATTAGCACAAATAGGTGTTAAAACATTAATTATTGTTCATAAAGGATTTTTAGTAGATCAATGGATTGAGAGAATAGAACAATTTTTACCAGCAGCAAAAGTAGGACGAATACAGGCTCAAATTATTGATATTGAAGATAAAGATATTGTTATTGGTATGTTACAATCTCTATCTATGAAAGAATATCCAGATGATCAATTTAAAGAATTTGGATTCACTATTTTAGACGAATGTCACCATATTTCGAGTGAAGTATTTTGTAGAGCTTTGCAAAAGATTTGCACCATGTATACTTTGGGATTAAGCGCAACAATGCATAGAAAAGATGGATTATCTAAAGTATTTAAGATGTATTTAGGTGATATAATTCATAAAGAGAAAAGAAAAGACGAAACCACTGTTATAGTAAAAGCAATAGAATTTAAAGTTAATGACGACGAGTTTAATGAGATGGAATATGATTATAGAGGGAATGCAAAATATAGTACAATGATTCGTAAATTATGTAGCTTTAATATTCGGTCAGAATTAATTCTGAATGTTATAGTAAATGAATTGAAAATTAATCAGAAACAACAAATTATGATATTAGCTCATAATAAGTGTTTGCTAGTTTATTTATATAAAGCGATTGAGCATAGAAAAATTACATCTGTTGGATATTATATTGGGGGTATGAAACAATCGGATTTAAAAATTAGTGAAACAAAACAAATTATTATTGCAACATATTCGATGGCGTCCGAAGGATTAGATATAAAAACATTAACAACGTTGATTTTAGCAACACCAAAAACAGATATTGAACAAGCGGTTGGAAGAATTATGCGAGTTAAAGATAATAATCCACTAATTATTGATATAATTGATCAACATGACATTTTTAAGCGACAATGGGCAAAACGCAAAACGTTTTATCAAAAAAATAATTATAAAATTATGCATACAGAGAATTATTGTAATAATGACCAGTCTAGTTGGAATGATTTAACAAAGAAAATAAAAGGTAAAGGAAAAGGAAAAAATGATAATGATAATAATAATATAGAAACAGATAATTTATCGGGTCTTGTTAGTGGAAAATGTCTAATTTCTATATAACAAACTTTAAAAAAGTTTGATCAAATAATTATATTATTTTATTATAAACAAACTTTTCTTAAAAGTTTAACTAAAACAAAATTATATACAAATTTTTGTTTTATTTATTATTTTATAATATATATGTTAACAAGAAAAAATAAAACAAGAAAAAATAAAACAAGAAAAAATAAAACAAGAAAAAATAAAACAAGAAAAAATAAAACAAGAAAAAATAAAACAAGAAAAAATAAAAATATGAAACCATCTTTAAAATTCTTAAAAGTTGGATATCCACTATATGCGGCAAAACAATTTACTGGTGATAAAATTTTAGACTATAATAGAATGTCTGAAATTAAATCACAAAATCCTTGCTTTTATAATAATTCAGGTTGGTTTGGTAGTTTAGATGTAGCAAAGAGTTATAAAACTACAAATAATACTATATATAAATTTGAACTAAAAAAAACCACTAATTTACTAATAAATAATATAACAAATAAGAAATTTATTAAATATATTTTTGAAACTACCCAACAAAAACTTGTACCTACAATTAAACTAAATAATAAACAAATAAACAAAATAAATTACCAACATCCGTATATTAAAATGCCTTTAAATGAAAAAGCTTATTATGAATATTGTTTTGTATTTGGTTATATAAATATAAAAGAACAATATGAATTTTTAAAATTAATTAAATATTTAATAGAAAATAATTTTGTTATAATTAAAAGAAGAACTAGTGATAGTATACTTAATAAAATTAATATAAAAATTATGTATTATAAAGCAAATATATTTATACATAAAAAAAATATGTACAATAGAATTAGTTTTTATAATTTTGATAAACATGCTCTTATGAATCTATGTAATATAGTAAAAAATAGATATAATATTAGTGGAATTTTGGTTAAAAATACTACTAGTTTTTGGTTTCCAAATTTAATTATTTATAAAATGAATATAGAAGAATTTATTTTCTTTAATCCACATAAAAATTTAAAATATATTAAACCATTATAATTTAAATAATTTATTTTATCTTTCTAAATTTCTAATTTCTCTCTTCAACAATAATTTCGTTCCAAATTTCACCGGTTCAACCGGTTTCCATTTTCTAAATTTTTTTATATAAATACATTTCATATATACTATATTTTTTAGATTTACAAATTTCTCATCACTGATATTCTCAAATTCGTCTTCTTCATCACTCATTTCTAATAAATCTAAATTGCGATTTTCTTTAATATTTCGAAATAAATTATTCATATATACGCTGGTTTTATAATCTGGTATACACGCTATATTATAAAAATCGGATATATTATCATGGCAATATAAATTATATATATCAGCGTCAATATCTGCTGTAATTTTAAATATGCATTCTGTTACTGGAGTAATTTTATTTAATAATAAACCGCGACCTATATTATTATTGAAATTTTGACATAAAATACCTTTTATAGAATATGGTAACAAATGTATTTGCGCAAATGCGTCGTTTAATGTGTTCGTAAAATATGGTAATCCAAAAATAGTGAATTTATTAGTATATGCTATTTGTCGCAATTCATTATCAAATATTTTTTTTAAGATATTTAGTCGATAGAGATAACTAGAACGACCATTGTTTTCTATATTATATACATTTCTACCTTTATAATAATAGATATCTTCACATGAAATATATCTCATATTGTTATGTATAAAATATGTCCCATAAATAATAGTTCCATATGATAATTTTCTATCAAATGATAAAACGGTTTCTTCTACATTTATAATATTATTATGACTATTTAAATGCAAAATAACACATAAATTCTGATTTTTATAAAATGTAAACCACGCAAATATCTTAATACCTGTTGGAATTAATAAATATAAATCGGTTTGGACTTTCCTATGTAATATAGTTTCATAGGAAAGTTCTATTTTTGGGAATTTATTTAATAAATATTGTTTATCTAACATCTATATTTCTATATCAATATATTTCTATATCAATTTATTTCTATATTATAAAGGACTCCCGTCCCTTAAACCCTGACTGCGCATTATTTAAACCCATAAAGGTAAAGGTAAAGGTAAAGGGCTCCCGCCCCTTAAACCCTGACTGCGCATTCTTTAAACGTAGTTCGGGGGTCGAAGGGGTCTCCCCTTCATAGTTCACTATACATATTTTTCGATAGTTCATTCATTTGTGGAAACGATCCTAATGATGAAGATGGTTCACTTAATATAGTAGATTTATTCTGACTTATTTCATTAAAAAAATTTTTTAATTCATGCTTCATTTCTTTAGTATCAATATTATTATTATTAGTATTACCGTTATTATCTATAGAGGATAATTTAATTGTATTATTAGATGATTGTAATGTCTCTTCAATCTCTTTATACATATTGGATGGTTGATGTATTAAATCCTTTACTTTAGGTACGGTTAGTGTATTTTTAAAGAATAAAAATAGATGATGTACCAATAATATTAATATAAATGAAATAATTACCCATTGAATAATTCTAAAAACCATTAATATATATAATTAAGATTGTTTAATATCGTTTAATAACGAGAGATATTCGAATATAGTATCTTTTAAATATTTATCTAATATATCTTCTTTTGTAGTAAAATATATATTTGTTTGTTCAAACTTTTTAAAGTTTGTTTTAAAGTTTGTTTTAAAGTTTGTTTGTTCAAACTTATTACAGATTGTTTGATTAGTCTCAATAATTAATGATATTTTAGATTTATTATTTAATTTATATTGTTTTTTCGTAATATTAATTATAATATGATTAACTGGAATACAATATATGTCTTTTTTAAATTCATAAACACTTTTATCTATTAAAAAATTTATATTATTATAATTAAATTTTTCAATAGGAGAATCTTTTGGAATTAATTGATATATTTTATTATTTTGTATTCTAAATATTCCTTCGCTTGAATAAATATCTTGATATTCTGTTGTTTCAATATTGGTTTGGTAAAACTTTTGAAATTTTGTTTGGTCAAACTTTTGAAATTTTGTTTCAATATATATTTTCATTATTTTATAATATAATTGAAAACTATTTAAACTGATTATCATAATGAATAATTAGTATGACACAATTTTTGAAAATCGAAAAAAACGGAGATATTAAAAATAGTAAAATATCGGATATTAATGAGTTATATAAAAAATGTGGATTTCGAAAAAATACTGGGTTTGAAAAAATAACAAATTGGGAAAAAAATATAGATGGTAATAATATTAATATAGAATTATGGGGTCGTACTAGTGGTAAAAATAATTTTAAAAATAATTATACTTTTCCAGAATCATTTAATAAATCAATATATGGAAATTGTAGTCTTATTCATAGACAAAATGATCAAATGATCGATTTAAACGAAGAATTATGGAATAAAATGCATATTGTAGGGGAGAAGCTGTCTATCCCTTCGGGTTGCGACTTTACCCCTACAACCCCCGTGGAAAATAAAGATACTGCTGAAGAAGTAGAAGAAGATGAAGAAGAAGATATTATATCAATATCGGATGACGATGATTATTCAAATTCGGAATTAGAAGAAGAATCATATTTATATTCTAGTGAAGGGGAGAAGCAGTAAGTCTGCGACTTTACCCCTTCGACCCCGAACTACGTTTAAGTGGGGGTGACGGGGTTTAAGGGGCGGGAGCCCTTTAAGGGATTAAATACAGCACAGTCAGGGTTTAAGGGGCGGGAGCCCTTTAAGGGATTAAATACAGCACAGTCAGGG
>Ga0209533_1005940_pt1 | contig 10290 bp, 6 predicted proteins | sample COG_04_FD_184748 | JGI IMG/M metagenome (GOLD analysis project Ga0209533, IMG submission 184748) | Pelagic Microbial community sample from North Sea - COGITO 998_met_04 (SPAdes) (version 2) | ecosystem: Environmental > Aquatic > Marine > Neritic zone/Coastal water | place: Helgoland, sampling... | reverse complement strand
CTAATTTTTTCTTCACCTTTTAGAATATTCGCATCATCTACACATTTAGTACCTCCTTGATGTTTGAAATGAATTACATTTGTATCATCATTTAACGTATATTTATTTTTCATATACGGACCTATAATTGACGATTTTTCATCTAAAAATACGGTCAATTGTTTTTCATTTAAAATACCACTATAGTGGTTCTCTCCTTTATGTGGGAACGGCATCTTTTAATATATGGTAACTGTATTTTTACTTTTTATTCTTCAATTTTATTTATCGATTTTCTCAGAATTTCAAATGATTTTATACATCATAATTAAAATTGTTACCATTTAACAGACATGTGAAATATATGTTTAGTCATCTCCAGCATTATTTAGGGGTCATATATGATGTTATCATTATATAAGAAAAAATTAATATTCATTTTTAATTTTTTTTATAATTTCTGTTGTTGATATTTTGTTATAATATGAGATTGAAGCAAATTTGTTCAATTTAATTGGAATTTCAAAAAACTCTTTTTGTTTTTTACTATCATTTTCATTTGCAAAACCATGTACTATTAAATCAATATTATTTTCATTGATAAATTCTTCGGTCATTACTAATGGTGCGTTTCTTATTATATCGTCAACACATTTTATATTTTTTATAATTTCGCAACGATCATCTTGATTATATATAGGCCTTCTCTTATAATGTTCGGATAAATTATCATTTATAATTCCTACTATTAATTTTGATTGTGGATAAGTATTTTTAATTAAGTTTAAATATTCTACATGTCCTCTATGAAATAAATCAAATATTCCGTCAGTATAAATATTTTTCATGTTTATTTACTTTATTTACTTTATTTATTTACTAATGTTTTATATTTAAATATATAATTATGAATGGTATTAAAGAATTAATCAATGATAATGTATATGAATTTTAATAAAGATAAAAAAAACATTAGAGATGATGTTAAAAAAGAAATAAACTTACTTGTACAAGTAGAAAGAACCAAAAATACAACAAACAATATAGCAGAAATGAAAAATGATTTTATTAATTTTCTAGAAAATACAAATCAAGAAAAAGAAGGCTATTCGTTGTCTATTCTAATAACACATTTTTTTACAAATTATTTATCCGAATTACATAACCAAAATGTTTCATTTAATGAAGAAATGCTAATAGACACATTTAAAGATATAAATGATAAATGTATTGATATTTATAATTCAAAATATGAAGAAACAACAAAATAATAAAATATTTATTTTATATATATGAGAATAAATATTTTAGGATACCTAATGATATTTTTTATATTAATTATATGTTTAAAAATATATTATGAATCTGATGCTTTTAATTTAAAATGTATTTATTCTACGAAAGATGGTAATAAATATTGCGTTAGAGAAAGATATAAAATAACAAAGGCGGCAAATTTATTATCAGGTGTAACCATTAAAATGAAAAAATTAGTAGCTTATATGAAAGAGCATTTTATAAATAGACCTAACGTAAAGCGTTTAGTAGAAAATTTTAATCCAAAGCGCGTAAATGAAACATTACCAACTAGTGAATTTACAGCATATAGTGAAAATAAGGGGGAAAAACTAGCATTTTGTTTAAATAAAAGTAAACTAGACAATGAAAATTTAATAGATGAAAATACGCTAACATTTGTTGCTATTCATGAATTAGGTCATATTATGAGTGAAACTATTGGACATAATGAAGAATTTTGGAATAATTTTAAATTTTTATTAGAACAAGCTGTGAAAATAGGTCTATATAATCCGATTGATTACAAAAAAAATCCTAAAAGTTACTGTGGTATGGATATAAATGATAATCCTTATTATGATATGAATTAATCTAATATTAAATTTAGAAAACCATGTTTAGCATAATAATAAAAAATATGTACATTTTTTTATTATGCTTAATTATTATTAAGAATTCTATCATCATCCTCATTTATCATATTTTTATGTTTCATTAAATTATATAATTTTTTGTGATTACTCTTAATTTTATTTATTAATATATTATTTTTTTTTATAAAATAACTGCTTAAATGATCATAATTTTTAATATAAATTGTAGTTTCTTCATTTGTATAATGTATGGTATTTAATGTATTAACTAATGTATAATATGCATTATAATCATTATAATTAGGATTTTCTATATCCATATTTCTACATAACAAACCATAAGAATACTCAAAACCAATTTTTTCAAAATTATATATATCTTTTTTACACATATCGTATTTTTCAAGTATAAATAATTTTTTTATTAAATTATCATACATTAATTTAACAATATTATATAGATTATGATTATCATCTTTCACACAAATTTGCCTCTTTAATAGTGGTGGATCTAGTTTATTGTTATCTATAATAGAATTACTATCTATAATAGTATCATATATTTCAAATAATTTTATAATTTCATCATACAATTCAAACATTTTATTAATTATACATAAATAATTATCTTTATTATTTTCAATTTTAAATTTATATAAAAATATATCTATATATAAATTATATGAGTGATATCTACAAAATTATATATTTAAATGGAAAAATTATAACAAAAATACATGTATTTTTTGGTCATCATGATATAGATAATATTAATTTAGAATTTAAAAAAAATCCTGCAAATAAATTATTTGAAAATGTATTTAGTAATGAAGAATTAACAAAAATATCTAGTGAAAATATTCAAGTGGAATTTATAAAAATGAAAATTTATATAGATGATACAATTAGTACAATAAAAAAGAAAATAATACAAGCATATTCATTACATAATGATATAGGTATCTGTTTTGAAGAAATATATTTATTTTGTAAAAATGTAGAGTTATTAAATAATATAGAGATTTTTCAAAATTTATCACAAAATGGAAAATTAGAAATAACAAAAGAACGTTTATTTCAATACGTGACGAATATTGAAGATATAGAATTAGATAAAATACCAATAAAAGATTTTTATACATTTGATGATATAATAAATCTTGATTTAAATAATAAAAAAAAAATTATAGATAATTCTATAGGACAAAAATCATTAAGAACTATAAAAAGTTATTCATATACTGTAAACCCATTTCAGGTATCACATTTTGATAGTTTAATTGAAAAAAACACAGAAACATTAATAAGTACAACAAATAATTATAATTTAATGAAACAAGATTTTATGTTAAATAATTCAATATATGTTTGTTTGTTTGGAGATGTAATAAAACAATTAAAAGACAATAATATAAACGAAGTTACTGGTATTAAATTATATTTTCCTTTTTTAAATGAATTAGAAATAAAATCTATAGAAGAATTTTCTATAAAACAAACAGAATTATTAGAAAAAAGTAAGGCATTAATAGATGATAAATTTATTAAAAATATAGATAATATTGATTTATTTTATAATATTTATAATAATCGTAAAAGTGATATAACCTATATCGAACAAGGTATAAAATATATAGATTTAACATTATATCCCATTTATAAATTAATTATGCCTTTAGATGTGATATTCAAATTGATTCATGCGAGTAAGAACATTCCATTTATTAAATATAATTATTCAAATAGACAAGAAAAAATATATAGATTATATTGTGATAAAACTGCTAAGAATGGGAAAAAAATACCATTTCTATCTAAAAACACAATTATTAAATTAGCAAAAACAATTGGGAAAAATAAAAGTATTACTTGTTATGTTAATAATGATAAAACCAATTCGTTATATTTTCAATTAGATGTAAATGGTAACATATCGGTACAAATAGATTTAAAAAATAGTGAAACCATTGAAAATATACAACAAATAATTAATGAGTCGGTAAATCCAATCATTTTAATAATTAAAGATTATTTAATGCAAAGTGGTTATGAATATAATACAATTCATAGTTTATATGATGAAAATATTGATATAAATGAAATAAAATATTTTTCTTATTTGACTATTGATAAAAATATACAATTATATAATTTAATAGGATGTGTATCAAGTATATTTAATGTATTGTTAAGCGAATTAAAAAAAGGTATAGTTATGAGATATAAACGTGTGTCTAATTTTAACGAATTAGATAGTCAGCAAGCATTTATAATTGAAATGTTAAATAAAAGTAATTATGAAACTGATATTTTAAAAGGATTAATGGATAATTTTCAACTAAACGAAGACGAAGCTAAATTAAAAATTGCTACATTATTAGATGAAGTTGAAATAGAACAAAATCTTAATAAAAATAGAAAACTACGTGTTAAAAATAATCCTGGATTTTTAACAAAAATAACACAAGATCAATTTCAAAATAATATAGCAATAGAGGTTAGTAATATTAATGATATTAAATATTTACAAACAATACCCATATATGTAGATTCATTAATACGAATCACCCAAAATATTGATTCTACAAGCGTTCCAGAAACATATATAAATAAATTATGTAATACAGAAAAAGAAGACATTAGTGAAGAAATAAATGATGTTATTGCTCATCCTGAAAAAAAATACACAGAATCATTACCAGTATCTATAAAAGCGCAAGATTTAGTATTTGACGAGTTACATATTGAAAATGAAGCTAGTGACAATAAAAGTTCTACTATATTAGATATGTTATATGGTGATGATGATGAAGAGGAAGAGGAAGAGGAAGACGATGAACAAATCAATGGTGGTGGACCTAAATTAAAAATAATAGATAGTGCTGCTTTAAAAAATGATATTACAGGGATGAGTTTAAATAATCCCAATCCATTTTTTTCAAAAATGGTAAAACGAGATCCAAAATTATTTTTAACAAAAGGAGATGGTAAATATAATGCGTATTCTAGAAGTTGTCCGTGGAATATTAGAAGGCAACCTGTTATATTAACAGACAAAGAAAAGGAAAATATTGATAAAAATCATCCAGGATCATATGAACATGCTATTAAATATGGTTCCTCGCCAGAAAATCAAAATTGGTATATATGTCCTAGATATTGGAATTTAAAAACAAATACTAGTTTAACAAAAGAAGAGGTTGATTCAGGAAAATATGGTAATGTTATACCTGCAAAAGCTACAGAAGTTCTAAAAAATACTTCTATATTTGAATTTACTGATTCAAAAGCTCATATAGACAATGATGGGAAATATGTACAACATTATCCAGGTTTTTTAAAACTAGATAAACACCCAGATGGACTTTGTGTACCTTGTTGTTTTGGAACTTGGGATAAAGGAGGACAACCTGATAGAAGAAAAAAATGTTTGGATTTAAAAGAAACTTCTAGTGATAATAAGTCGATAAAATCTAGATTAAAAGAAGAACGCGATGAATATATCAAAGGTCCTGATAAATTCCCATTAGATCAAAATAGATGGGGATATTTACCATTAATTATTCAAAGATTTTTAAATTACGATAATAGTAAATGTTATATTAGTAAATTAAATACAAATTTAAAGAAAGATACTCCTTGTTTAATTCGACAAGGTGTTGAATTAAATAAAAAGAAATCTTTTGTTGCATGTATTTCTGATCTATATTCATTTAATAAATCATTAGATGAAGGTAAAAACGAGATTGAAGAATTTTATTTTTATAATATTGAAGAAATGATTACTATACTATGCAATTCATTAACTATAGATAATTTTATTACATATCAAAATGGTAATTTACCTCAATTATTTAAACTAAATACAAATGATAAATCTAAATATTTAAAAAATATAGAAGACCATAAAAAAAGTAATATTTATAAACAATTAAAAAAAAATAATGATAATAATCAATTATTTGAAGAATTGGTTATATCAATAGAGTATTTTAAAGAATTTTTAAAAGATAAAGATAATATTGTAGATCATACCTATTTATGGGATATAATTTGTACACCAAATGAAAAATTATTTAAAAGGGGTATTAATATCATTATTTTAGAAATATCACAGGACGATATAACAAATAATGTGAAAGTAATATGTCCGTCTAATCATTTTTCAAACGAATTATTTGATGATAAAAAAAAAACATTATTATTAATAAAAAAATATGATTATTATGAACCTGTCTATATTGCTAATGATAATTCTAAAATTAGAAAATATACATTAGAAAGAGGATTAGATTTTAATTCTATACCTGAGCTAACAAATATTTTTGAATTCATAAAAACAATTTACAATAATATGTGTAAGCCGTTAAAAAGTATTAATGAAAATATAACATTTTCTCAAAATAAAATTCTTAACGTGATAAAAAAAATATTAGAAACAAATAAATTTAAAATATCACATCAGGTTTTAAATTATGATTTTAAAACAATAGGATTATTAGTGGAGCGTATAAATGATTGTGAAAACATGAATGAATCGACAAAAATACAGAATAAACAATTAAAAGGATTTGTACCTTGTTATCCATCATCGGTAGATGATACAATAGATATTAAATATTTTGACGATGATATATGGATGGATTATGAAGAAACTATTTACTTTTTGATGTGTGTGAAAAAAATAACGAGTAATAGTATTGAATGTAATCCTGATTATAAAATAATAGATGATAAATTAGTTGTTGGTATATTAACACATACAAATCAGTTTATACCATTGGTTAAACCAGAACAAAATATACATGGGGACACAATTGCAGAAATCAATAATACAGATTATTTATTTACAGATAAGAAAATAAAAATTTCTAAAAAAAATGATAGTGATAGGGAAGATTATATAAAAAAAATAGAATTAGAAACAAAAAAATACAATGATTTTAGAAATTTATTTAAATTATTAATCAATAAATATGAAAATATAATGAAAAAGAAAGAATTGGAGCATATTATTTATTCTGAATCTATGCTTTATATAATGAAATTGGATAATACTATAATAATATTAAAAGATATCTTAATGAATAATGTTATTTTTAAACCATACGATAAGAGCTTTTCAAAAGAAAATACTTTATTAGTAATACCGTTTAAGAATTTAATTAATGAATACGATAATCAAACATTATACTATGGAAGATTAGCTGATGAAATTATAAGATATAACCGTATTAAACAATTTATTTTTGAGCCTTCTGTATATCTATCTTTTCATAATATAAAATACAATTTATTAGACAATGAAGTAATCTTATTACATTCATTATTATTTTCTGATTATTTTATAGATTTGGAAGCAGAAAATAAAAATAATTTTATTTTAAATAATTCATATGATACTGTGAACCCAATTAAAAGCCAATATTACTCATCTAACTATGTTGAAAAAAAAGCTACTTTAGAATTAATATCATCATGTGAGTCAAATATTAAACCAATATATGGTAAATGGGAAAAAGAACTTCCATATAATTACAAAGAAATTATATTCTCAAATGAAACAAATGATTGTTCATTTGATATTTTAAGTAATATTTTTGAAAAAAAATCGTTATCAGAATATAAAAATCTATTAGTTAATTTATATGAACCCTATATTAAAAAATATTCTACAAAATTATTAGACTTTATTTCTGAATATAATTTAAAAAAAGAAATAAAACTTATTCGCAGTGATAAGTTAACATTAAAAGATTTAATTTTAAGTGATAAATATATATTAACAAATTTAGATATTATATTATTAAGTCAATATTTCGATATTCCTGTAATTTTATTATCATCTAAAAACTTTTTTGAGAATAATAGTAACATAATTAAAACAAAAAATAGTTTTTATTTCTTCATAATTAGATCACCTGTATTTTATTTACGAACTGTTTCAGATAATATTTCACCAAAATATCGATTATATATGGATAACAATAATAATAAAATAATAGATTTTAAAAATGTTTCAAATTATTTGAAATCAATTATTAATAATAATAATGTGATTAATGTAGATGAAATGATCCAAAATTTTGATAAAAAAAATGTGAATATCAAAGAAGTTCCCATTGGAAAATTAAAAATTAGAAGAGAAGACGTAATAGAACTTGACGAACCAAAAAGTATTACAGAAACTATTGAAACACAACCTATTATAGTAAATACTTCTACTGAATCATCCGGACAAAATACTAATAATAAAAAAAAAATTAAATTAAAATTATTAAAAAATAAAGAATAATCTGATTCATTCTATTTGGATTGGTAAAAATAATAGCATAATAGCATAATAGCAATAATATTATAATTATAATTATATTATAATATTATTAATTAGTATTATTATCTCCTGAAGAATTAAGTTCTTCTGTAGATAAATCATAAAGTTCATTATTTAAAATATGTGTGTTAAAATTTGTATCTAATTCATTAATTAAATTAGTTGTTGTAGAATTTAAGGTTTCATTATCAATCTGTGCTGATTGTGTATTTGTTTCAGAATCTATTGTATTCGTATCTGTATTCATATCTACATTATTATTATTATTATTATTTACCGTGTCTGATGGTTCTAGAATATAATGATCTTCTATAATAGTATCGTTATCATAATCAGGAATAGGAATATCTTCATCACTTTCAGATTCTGTACTTGATTCAGGATCAAATAATGTATTTATAGTATCTAAATAATAATCTAATGTTCTTACTGTAGTTTGTATATTATCTACGTGGGTTGTTGTTCTACGATTATTATGATTTGGTATCTCATTATCTGAATCAGAATCATCTGAGTTACTAGAATGTGTACTACATGTAACTTCACTTGATATACTAGGGCGAATAATATCATCTATTATTTTAGTTGCCTTTTCATCAAAATAAAATGCTTTTCCATTTTTAATAAAGTCCCATCCATTTACATATGTGATTTCTAATTTATCCAAAAATATACTATAATTTATTATTTTTTTAGATGTAATAAATACCGATCGTTTTTCAAGATCAAATAAATGTGGCGGAGAAATATAATATCTAAATTTATCATATTCGAATCCATAATCATAATTTAAAACACTAATATAGTATAATTTTTTTATAGATTTTGATATTATTTTTCTACCAAATATTGGGTTTTTCAAATGAAATTCATCTAAATTTTTAAAAAGATTTACTCTACAATGTGAATATATATTTTCATCCTGAATAAAAAAAGCCGATAAAAAATCTTTTAAATAAATACCAAATATAGATATTAATTCTTTTTTTGGAAAATTTTTATCATAAGTTATTCTTTTATTTTTTCCTCTATATTTATTAAAAAAACCCAACATTTTTTTTACAAAATTAAATTTTTTAGTATTATCATTTGTTTGTAATATATTTTCTATAGTTGCTTCTTTTATTAAATTTTCATTATAAGCACTGAATATTCTTAAATCAAAATTGTTTAAAAAATAACGATGATATAAAATAGGCATAATAAATGTGCTTTGTTTTAGTTTAAAATAAATATTATATAAATTAGATCTTGAAAAATTTAAATTTGTGTATGGATTTTTTATATTTTGAGGAGTACAAAAATATCCTGAATTGTAGGTTAATGCTGTAGTTATTATATTTATTAAATCTGTTAACGAAAAAACATATTTTGTATTTCCGTGCAATAATGTAATTTTTAAATGATCTTTTACTTTTGTTAAATCATTTAAACTCATATCAATCTGGGGTTCATAAAACTTGCATTTTTTATAATAAATCTTATAGAAAAATCGTTTTAAAATAAAATATTTTTTTTGTAGATCATTGAAAAAATTAAATATTCTTTTTTTTTCATTTTCTGTGGATAAATTATTAAACACTTGATTTTTTATTATAGAATATTTACGCTTTATATTATCTTCTCTATAAACTGTATTATTTGATAGTAATAAAATAAAAGATGAAAATGCTACTGAATATTCGTTGTTATCATTTATTAAGTTATTCAATATAATATTAAATAACATAATTATTAGTATATTATTCTCTTATATTTTTAATAACTTTTTATCAGTATATATATATATAAATATACTATGTTTAGACTTACTAAAAAATATAGAAAAAAGGAGATATAATAAACGTTAACATTTAAATTAATATTCGCAATTAATATTGCAAGAATCAGTTGTTCTAAGACAATATTCAATTTGGTAACCCAATGTATATCTAGCAACCAATTCAGCTAAACTTTTTTTTGTTTTTTCCCCAAATACAGTTTCCCCAAATACAAAATCGTCGTTTATTTTATTAATAAGTGGGTGTGTTTTATCAAATACTCCAGTAAATGCGTCTAATATTTTATCATTTTGTTCAATCTTTT
>Ga0209533_1005935_pt1 | contig 10293 bp, 10 predicted proteins | sample COG_04_FD_184748 | JGI IMG/M metagenome (GOLD analysis project Ga0209533, IMG submission 184748) | Pelagic Microbial community sample from North Sea - COGITO 998_met_04 (SPAdes) (version 2) | ecosystem: Environmental > Aquatic > Marine > Neritic zone/Coastal water | place: Helgoland, sampling... | reverse complement strand
TCCCGAAACCATATTCTTCGCGAATTTCTTGCTTCGTCTGAAATTGTCAACGGATGTATCATAGACCCAACCCATTTTAAGTATTCTTCTTTGGTAACTCCATGCTTCTTTAAATTTGAATATATAAACTCGTCGGTGTAGCTTTGGGTTATTTTATACTTGTATTTCATATCTTTACATTTCATATCCAGACATAATTGTGGAGGGTGATTAGTAGATAACGCAGTTATCGCACCTCTCAATCCGGCGTACCTTCCATGGCAAGACAATGCTGAATCAGTAGATGTGGCGACGCTGACTTCATTTTGTTTTACAACATCAGCAATCTTCATTATGATATTATCTTGAAATTTCGGGTCTGATAACGAAACTCTCCAAAAAATATTTTTCATAATTGTATCTTGGAACCCTCTAATATATTGATGTACAGAATAAACAGGTATTTTCGACAAATCCGACTTTATATCGGGACCGCGGAATTTGTCATTAGATGGATGCCAATATTTCGATATGATATTATCGTGATGATAATCAATTGTTTGATACTCACAACAGCCAGCGAGATAGGTTAGAGCCGTTCCAGATCGAGGAATTATCCAATGGCTGTTATTACACATACGCCACATATCCTTTACTCTACAGGCACCATTAGTATGCATCATTTCAAATCCAGTTATTGATGACTGGGCAACTTGTTTGAAAAAATTACAAGGGACATGAAAATGCGGGTTACTAGGAAGAGCCACCCAAGGAAAAAATACTTGAAAACAGTCTTCGCGTATAGAGCCAAAAAATTCGACAATCGAATCGTGGTGTTCTAAACATATGTATTGGTCCGGAGCAATAACAGTTACCCATTCTGTTTTGATGTTACCCTTTACAACTCCGTAATCGTTTATACAAGTGTGAATTAAATGACTATCTTTAACACCATCATTGTGTTTTGACCGGTTTCGATATACGTCATACGATTCTCTTTTCCAATCTGGATTTTCCAATACCATTTGTTCGGTAACTCTAATAACAGTAACAATATCTTTGAATTCTTCCGGGATAGGATAATCTTTCTGGGGACCAATGCCATCCGGTAACATGTCGTCTATTAAAATGATAAACTGAGAAAATCCTATTCTAATATGATGCTCAATCCATTGGGCTATATAATCATGTTCGTACAAACATATGGTTACCATACAAACACTGTTTTTTTCTTGTTGGTTTTTTATATTTAGATCGATATCAACTGACATACTATATATATATACGTATATACATATTAATCACTATCTATACGAACATCAATACTGACGATACTTATTTACAGATAATTGTACTGGTTGCAACTCTCTTAATTATCTTGCGAAACGCCTTGTCCGACGCCTCATTGCCGTCTGGCCCCATGGACTCCACCATGATTTTCAGATAAATGTCGTTTTTCTTGCTGTCGTATCGGTCATACCCTGGATTCTCCTTCTGCCAGTCGTCCAACAACATGATGTTCTTGTTGGATATGTCATTGATGGCCTTGCGGAGCTTGTCTCTGTTCGCGTTGTCCTGCTCCCACGTATCGTTGTCCTTGATGTGGATGATCTCCCGCTTCAGATCTGAGCAATGGATAGGGCGCTTGGTTGCGTCTAAATCGTTCAATCCCTTGAGGAACATCCTCGATATGCCCTCGGTGTAGCCCAGCTCCCCCACCCGCTCAAGGTCACCTGTGTTCAGCTGAAGGGTTTTGATGAAATCCTGGAGGTTCATTGCGTCCTTGCACGTCTCGTTCAAATAGAAGCTCAGATTGAAGGTCTTGTTGTGGCTGTTGGTATTGGTGTTGGTGGTGTTGTGGCTATGGCTCGAGTTATTTCCATTTAGCGCACCACCTTGTGCCATCTCTTTTACGGTATTTACAGCGGTTTGGCTTATTACTTCGGCCATCTTTTCCAGCATGACCGCCATATTGTTCTGGGTGAAAACCGCACCGTCGTCGGACAATCTGTCATCACCACTCGGTTGTTCCTCACAAGTACTCACTGCTTCCGCCTCGACATGCGGCAAGGAGGGTTGGCACTTTTTCTTATGCACGGAGAGAGACTGACGATGCCTAAACACCTTACCACATTCACACTGGATCTGGTGCGGCGACTTTTGGCGACTTTTTGTCAACATTGTGTCAACATTTGTCAACATTTTGTGTTTATGGGTTGCTTCGTGCTTTATAAGGTCACTTTTTTTACAGCATGTATAGTTACATGGTTCACAACGGCGAGTTTGGCGAGTTTTGGCGAGTTTTTTGTCAACATTTGTCAACATTTATATGTTGACAGAAAAAACGCCTAAAGATCCTACGCAAAATGGATGGAAATTTTATCGTAACAGCATTTTCGAACAAAATCCCAAAATGAGAGCATTCCCGTCTCAGACCATATATTTTGGATACTTTTTCCAAAAACTCTCTCCGGTACTTCAAAATTGGACATTTCTGTAGATCCAAGAATGTCCATTTTTGAAATCTTGAAAATAGTTTTGGAAAAAATACCTCATATCGTATAAGGCGCGTTTTAAATATATTAGTAATCGAACTTAAAGAAAACAACAAACCCCAACAAAAACAAGACAGTATCCTGTTTTTGTTGGGACTCAGAAGTCGTAGTCCTCCTCTTCCATCTGGGTTTCCGGCTCGTCGTCGGCATGGAAAGGACAATCGCAGACGATTCTTGGGCAGTATCGCGTCTCGTAGTCCATGGTTTCGTGATCAACAAGCGACGCAACGTATCCACCGCATTTTCCGCAGTTGGTTGCACCGATCTCCATATATCTCGGGTAGGAGAGCGCCTTCCCCCCATAGACCGACACCGAGAACCCGACAACCCACTCTGCGCCGTTGAGCGTCCGCCACGTGTCCATTTGGTCCAGATCATTCATCAACCATCTTTTTACCGTACGAGACACGACTACCAAGTTCGCATTGACCTGTGTCTCGAAACAGAAGCTCTTGATGATGGGTATCATGTCCGGACAAAGACGATACACCAACCGGTTGATGATCATTTGCCTTTCGATGCTCTTCATGGTATTACTGTTATACTACTATTCAACTCTTACTTTGAATACTAATGGACGGGGACATTCATTTCATTTTTATTTGCGATACTTATACTCTATCTACCCTATACGGTGACAACCTTGGCAAGATTGCGCGGCATATCAGGATTGTATCCCCTTAGCACCGACAAATGATACGCCAGTAGTTGTAGCGGAATAACGCACAACAGGTCGGCGAATGTTTGGTTGCTTGAAACCAGAATCACGTTTTTCTTGTCGCGTTTACTGCATGCCGTCTCGCGATTGGTAATGAAGACCACTTCTGCGTCTCTGGATATAATTTCTTCGTATATACCCTCTGTCTTGGCACTGTGTTCATTTTCAGGCGATACCATAATAACAGGAAACCCCTTTTCCAGCAAGGCGAATGGTCCGTGTTTCAACGACGAACTCGAATACCCTTCACTGTGTATGTAGGAGATCTCCTTGAGCTTAAGCGAACCTTCCCTGGCAACGCACTCCGACTTCCCTTTTCCGATGACAAAACAACTCGTTGCGTCTTTGAATAACGTTGTCGCCATTGTTTTTGTCTGGTCTCCTGTGTGTTTCAGCGTATCCTTTATATCCCGAGAGATAGACCGTATGTCGCGAACATACTGGGCTCGTTTACTTCTATGTATGTCCATTTCTTGTGCGAACCAGACGGCAATCATAGATAACATGATCACTTGAGAGGTAAAGGCCTTGGTAGAAGCAACCCCCACCTCTCGACCAGCGTTCAGATAACACCCGCAATCCACCTCGCGCGCAATGAGGGAGTCCACCACGTTTACAACACCCACCAAAAACAGGTCATTGTTCCTGGCGATTTGGATACAGTTAATTAGATCCATGGTTTCGCCAGACTGCGAGATAAGGATACACGCGGTTTTCCCGTATCTCGGAATATCGTTTTCAGAAAAGTCGGCACCGTCGAAAACTTGTACGGTATTAAACCGACCCAACTCCTTGAGAAAGTGCGACCCATACATACCGGCAAGGAACGAGGTTCCGCAACCCAAAATAACGATGTTCTGCACGTCAATGAGCTGTTCGCGAGACCCGTCCATTCCTCCAAGCTTGACATGGTCGTTGTCCAGAAGTCTTCCTCCCAAACTGACCACACGGAGGGAAGAGTCGTATTGTTCGTGAATTTCTTTCAGCGTCCAGTGCTGATACGAAGAAGGAAGCTCGCAACGTTCTGTTTCCCGAAGCTGTTTGGGATAATACAAGTCGGTTGTGGTAACGATTACCTTGTCGTTTTTTAATTCGATTCGACAAATATCGTTGGGTTTCAGCACCATGTAGTTTACAATTTTTCCGCAAAACCCGCTCTTCTCGGATGCAACGATAGCTATGGTATCGTCGTACCCCACAAGGAGCGGACTACCGCGTCGAGTACAGTAAATGGTATCAGGAAGGTCGACACATAGAACAGCAATACCCCACGTTCCCTCAAGCTGGCAATTTACCAACCGAATACACTCATAAACATCGTCATTCTTGGTATACTCATAGGAGAGAAGCTGGACTATCACCTCGGTGTCTGTCTGGCTGATGAACCGATAACCCAGCGAGATCAACCGCTCTTTGATTTCCTGGTAGTTTTCAATAATCCCGTTGTGGACAAGAGAGAACTTCCCGCACTGACTCGTGTGAGGATGAGAGTTTGCGTCTGTTTTTTGTCCATGGGTCGCCCATCGCGTATGACCAATACCAGTGGTGGCTTGAACGTGATCTGGTATTTTTTTTTCAAGTAGATCGTAGCAATCTGCGGACCGGGTAGCCGCAAATTTATCTGTTTGAAGGTGGGTGTTGCGGAGACTGGCGATTCCAACGGAATCATACCCTCGATTCTTCAACTGTTTCAATCCACGAAAGATGTTTGTGGCACATTGTTTTGTAGAAATACAACCAACGATGCCGCACATGTACGATAGATGCTACTATACGGTTAGAAATTATACAAAATGTATCATCTGTATATATAGTCTATGTCGTCAAAGAGTACAGTGATCATCATGGCGGGTGGAATGGGCAAACGGATGTATTCAGACCTGCCTAAAGTGCTACATAAGATAGGCGACGTACCCATGTTGGTGCGGGTTGTTCGCGAAGCGACCGCGATCGACCCAGAGAGAATACTGATCGTTGTCGGGAAGTACAAGGACGTCATCGAAGAGACGTTGTCCAAGTACGTGTCGTTGGACAATATTGAGTTCATAATCCAAGAAGAGGCACAGGGAACGGGTCACGCGATATTATGTTGCCGAGAAGCTCTGCTCTCCATATCTAACTCGGGAACCAACGTCCTTATATTGTCGGGGGACACGCCGCTGGTGAAATCGTCCACCATGCGTGACATGTTAATGACTACAAAAAATGTGAATGTGGCGGTGACCGTGCTGGATAATCCGCATGGATACGGACGCATTGTTGAAAAGACAGACGTGTTTGAGAAGATCACGGAAGAGAAGGATTGTACAGACGAAGAGAGAGCCATACGAAAAATCAACTGCGGGATGTATGCGTTCAATGCCAATTTATTGTGTACCTATCTCCCTCGCCTTAAAAACGACAATGCGCAAAAGGAATACTACTTGACCGATATGATACAGATCATCAAGGAGAACGAGCAGACAGTCGTCAACACCTACGAAATACCTCAAAACCGACAGTTCGAACTGAAGGGAGTCAACACGAGGGAGCAGCTCGCCGAACTTGAGCAGTATGTTACTCCGTCCAGCTTCGAGAAACACGGAAAATCAGACAACTGGATGTTATAACATGTATTAGAGATGAAATACTACATGTTATTTTATAATTGCCCAGAATACAAGTTTGTTGGTTTTATAATTTGTTTTATTCAAATCTAAAATGTTGGTAAATAAAAGGATATTTCTGTTTAGCTTCATACAGTTTATTAGATTTTTTTTTATTCAGTGTATAATTAAGTCTTCCAGATTCAAGCAATTCAAATGTTCTTGATACCCCAAAAAGAAGTTGAAGGATGTACCTTTTTCCAGTTTTAACTCTACTACCTCTATGAAATCCGTTTGTATCCTCTACTATTAAGGTTCCCGTATTTCCTGTAATTTCCATAATGTCATCCTGATAGTTTTCAAAAAAGCTATCATCTACTCGGACCGAACCAGCATGACCTCGTGGTAAGGTATCTTTTTTAACTATCTTATGAAGACTATTTTTGACATAAAAATGGGGACCGTTATCTGAACCAATATCGTTCAAATAAACGAATACCTTCAAAAATTTAATATCATCCCAATCTTGATGAAACCGGTGAGTGGAGTCACGTTCGCCGGGATATGATGCCCAGAAATTTATACTATGAAGAATAGGAGTAGTGTTAAAATAACTGTGTGCTATACGTAACAAGTTTTCATCGGTAAGTATTTTTTGAACAGCTTCATTGTGGTAAAGATGTGTATTTCGGTCTCTGAACCACCACACACCCTTATTTTCTGGATCATATAAATTAAAGTTATTATTGTGGCTATTTCCTTGATGAAATATTTTATTGTTAGCACTATTTGTTATACTTTCAGATTCAACCCTATCGATCACATCTGAATAAATTAATACACCATCATTTTTTAAATTAGACACGTTATCTGTATTATATATTATACCGCTGGTTATGTCGGTTTCATATGAGTATTCAATAGGATTCAATATCTTTATCAACTGACACAAAAAATCACGAAACTTGTTGTTGTTAATGTGTCTGTAAATAGGAGCAAGCGGTGTATTTACGGGAATTAGGCTTCCGTGTACATCGAAAGGTACAACACTTTTGAGAAGATTCCATATAACATCTGTGTGTCTTTTATATTCGCTATCACTGATCATTTGTTTTATAATGTTTTCTTTACTTAACAATACTTCCATGTATATAGATAATATGCTATACTGTATAATAAGAAAAAGATAGTACACTATTCTTTATATAAAATAACTATTCATCTGTATTACATTTTTATATTCAAACCCACACTTCTCGTAAAACATTTTATTCTCAATTGAACAGTCCAATATAATTTTATAACAGTTGTTTAGAATGGATATACGCATTGCATGTTCAATCATATATGAAGCTAAACTTCTTTTTCTATAGTTTTCGTCAATAACAACATCTTCAACGTGAGCAACGCATCCCATATCATGTATAACTTTGTTTTCTATTAGTATTGTTATAGATCCTACTATTTTACATGTTTTTATATCTTCAATTACCATAATAATATGATTTTTATGTAAGTTGTTTACAAAATCAGACAACTGGATTTTTGTTATTTTTTCACGACGAATAACCGAAAGTTGAGACATTAAATCTATATATCCTTTGTCGAAATCATCTATTTGAATATTTCTAAAACAAAAATCATCACCCAACTCGAATTTACAAGACATTATATTACATATGTATATAATGTGTTTATATGATACGTAGAAATTACATATCGATCATTTTTAGTAGCGATTCATCGCTAATCAGAACATTGTCGCCACTGCTATACTCAGAATCACCGAGTCTATACTTATTTCCGTATTTTTCATTGTAGCTCCTGCTAATATTTATTTCGGGCGTGACTACCAGATAGTCGTCGAGCTCCAGGGTTTTGCTACTTTCTGTGGTGGACAACATGGCCTCGTGTAGTTTCTCACCGGGTCGAATGCCGGTAATTTTTATCTCGGTGTCGGGACCAATACACTTGGCGAGTTGGACAACATTGTAGCTGGGAAGCTTAGGAACAAATACTTCGCCCCCGATCATGATGGAAGCACAGTTCAAGACAAAACAAATAGCCTGGTCGATAGTCAAGGTGAACCGGGTCATTCTATCGTCTGTGATAGTAAAGACTCCACTTTCTTTCTGCTTTTTGAACAGAGGCACCACGCTTCCGCGACTATTAATGACGTTTCCATAGCGCAACACACTAAATAGGGTTCCGTTATGTCCAGACATCAGATTTGCGTGGATAATCAGTTTTTCTAAACAGAGCTTGGTTGCGCCGTAAAGATTAACTGGACTTACACATTTGTCCGTGCTCACGCCGATCACGCGACCGACCTTGTTGGCGATGGCTGCCTTAACCACGTTTTCGGTTCCATAGATGTTTGTTTTGATTGCCTCGTGAGGGTTGTATTCGACGGTGTCTACTTGTTTCATGGCAGCGGCGTGAAAAAGAACGTCCACGTCCTTGGTGGCCACCAACAATCTTTCGTAGTCGCGCACGTCGCCGATAAAGTAGCGAATGTTGGGATATGTATGTTCAGGAAAAATTTGTTTCATGTTATACTGCTTAAATTCGTCGCGAGAGAATATAATCACCTTGTTTGGACTATATTGATTGAGTAAAATATCGGTTATCTTGTGTCCAAACGTCCCGGTTCCGCCCGTAATAAAGATGTTTTTCCCGTTTACAAGATCCGCAACATCGTTGAACAGTGTGTCTATCATCTATATATGAACCACCGCACTTTTTAAATCATATATTAACCTATTTAAGAGAGCTTATAATAGTTTAGACAAAAGTATATTCTAATATAAGTACATAGAATGGTTTCAATTGTTTTTTATACAAAGGATCATAAGGGTAACCAAGATGGTTCTGGTTCTGGGTTTATGAGACTGAATCAAATTGCTGATGTTATAAAGAAAAAGAATACATTAGAAAATAGCCAAATAATCATGACAACTGATATACGAAATGTTCATAATTCGTATATAATATTTTGTAAAGACAACTATTGGAGTTCCAACGACACGCTCTCGATGGCAAAACAAAACAAGAATACAGTTATCTTTGATGTATTAGATTATTATGATGTTACAACATCACGTACACCAGACATGATTCGAAATGGAGTTGCAGAATACATTGACGTTTTTATTGTGAATAACGAATTTATGAAAAGGGAATTTGAAAAAAAATTCAACAAACCGACTTTTGTGGTATATCACCATTATGACGTGCGGCTAAACGATATTGTTTTAAAAAAAAGGAAGGATCTTACCTTTATTTTTAACGGATATATTGGTGATAAACAAAGGAATTGTCTATATATTCATGAAATGACACGAGACTTTGGGTTGGCAGTGAACGAACCTTTCCTGCATTTTTACAGAAATATGCTTGCATCAAACTACTGTTTCGTATCAATAAGACAAGAAGGGTCGTGGGAATATGAAAATAGACCTCTGATGAAGCTTGCTCATGCTGCTGCGTGTGACTCTAATATTGTTATAACAAACGATATGAGCGTACGAGACTTATTGGACCCTTCCTACCCATACTTACTGAAAGACAGTAAATACGAAACCGTTGTCGAAATGATGGAGTATGTTAAGAAGACCTTTGAAACAGACGTTTGGTATAATGGTCTGGCCATGATGAAAGATCTAAAGCATAAACTAAAGATTGAGCAAGTCGTTGACGATTATTGGGTACCGACACTGAAGGAAATACAGAATATCGCATAGAAACCATAGAAACCATAGAAACCATAGAAACCATAGAAACCATAGAAACCATACAACATATATGATGGGTTGATATATGTTATACTAACAGTCTCATTTATCTTATATGCGTACATTCAGTGAAAAAAGATAACAATGTATTATATAATATCATATACCCTCATATGACCGAATCTGATACAGGTTGTACGGGCTACACGGGTCCTACTGGTTCATCTGATACGGAGATCACCTATTCCGACATATTGTTTACAAGTGTATATATTGGCGACCCTTCCTTACTCCATGTAGAACCCACATTCAAAAAAATAAAAAATGCTCGCTATCTGATGTTTACAAATATCGAAAAAAAACATATTCCAGATACTTCGTGGGAGGTAATCACAATTAACAACGAACGACTGGATGAATTAAAAAAACAAACAAACAACAGCGGGGTGAGAATATCGAGGTACTTTAAATTTAATGTGTATTCGTATTTACGCGAATATCTGAATATGGATATACGCAATAAATTTATATTTTACTGCGACTCTTATTTATACCCTAAGCATGATACAGATTGGATAAATATTTGCACTAAAATGAAGTGCGAAGATTTAAAAATTGTTCAATATGTTCATCCCAGTAGGTCTACGCTCGGAATTAATGGAGATCTAATCGCAGCTCCAAAAAGCGGGAAAGACATCAAAGAAAATATGAACAAAACCCGC
>Ga0209533_1005934_pt1 | contig 10293 bp, 8 predicted proteins | sample COG_04_FD_184748 | JGI IMG/M metagenome (GOLD analysis project Ga0209533, IMG submission 184748) | Pelagic Microbial community sample from North Sea - COGITO 998_met_04 (SPAdes) (version 2) | ecosystem: Environmental > Aquatic > Marine > Neritic zone/Coastal water | place: Helgoland, sampling... | reverse complement strand
TGGAGACATTGTCGCTTCTGCCAGAAGCAATGTCCTTCCGATGCTCCGTATCCTTTTTGGGTGCCTGTGCGTTCCCTGTCAGTTTAAATCCTGATAACTTGGAAAAGATGTATATTTATTCTATCTATAATGAACAAAGATGGTGAAAGGCAATCACAAAACACATCTTCGACTGCAAAAAGGGTTGTTGTGTTTTTTGTTGGGCGTGTTTGCGACGCTGTCCATTATACTCCCGTACATTTATATCACCAATGGTCAAAAGACGCCGTTTCTTCGAGACGTAGAACGTGTCGTTCGTCAAATAGAACATACTGTGGAGCCCACTGAGACTGTGGAGCCCACTGAGACTGTGGAGCCCACTGAGACTGTGGAACATCCTAAACTGACAGTCTCACAGGAAATTCGCACTGGAATGCAACAGGCATTCCAAGCATACATGCGCGATGCCTGGAAAGCCGACGAATATATGCCCGTTCAAAAACGCGGCACAAACACGTTTGGTGGCAAAGGATTAACCATTATTGATTCGCTGGACACGTTGTACCTCATGGGTCTCCACGAGGAGTTCGTTCGTGGCCGCGCTTTTGTGGCCACAGATTTTCAATTTCAGGGTCATATCAACGTCTTCGAAAATACAATCCGTGTTCTCGGAGGTCTATTGTCGGTCTATTCACTGACCAGAGATATACTATTCCTCTCAAAGGCAAAGATGGTGGGAGAGGTGTTATTGACAGCGTTTCCACAGCGTATTCCATGTGGCGTGATTGATACGAATCGTCCCGGGTATTGTGGTGCACAATCGTGGGCGGGTGGAAAATCCGTCAATGCCGAAGTGGGTACATTGGCAGTTGAATTTGTCGCGTTGTCCAAATACACGGAAGACTCGCGCTGGTCGGATAAGATTCACGCCATCAACAATTACTGGCGAGAGCATAACAATCAATTGTTACAGATGAACATTGACCCAAAGTCTGAACAGATGTCTGGTGCGGCCACGATTGGTGGTGGTATTGACTCAACATACGAATATCTCATCAAGTTACGACAGTTGACCGGCGACCCGCTGGCAGGTGAGTTGTACAAAACTTTTGAAAAAATGATTGTTGACCAGATGTTCGTCACCTATGGTGAAACAACCTTTGCGAGAGCCGCTGGTTCGGACGTTTTGGAACATTTAGGCTGCTTTTTGGGTGGTATGCTCATCATGGGCAAGCAGTACGTTACAGAGGGACTCGCAATGACCGAAACGTGCGCGAGAATGTATACCACCAACCCGTCGGGCATTGCATGTGACAAAGTTCGGATACAGCGCGACGGTAGTATTAATTGTGTCAACGACATATATTTATTGAGGCCCGAGGTTGTGGAGTCCATTTTCTACGCATGGCGCGAGACGCACGACCAAAAATGGCGTAACTATGCCCGCGACATATGGCGAGCGATTGCCAAACATTGCCAAGTAGATTCAGGCGGTTTTACGGACGTGCGCCACGTGACGTCGGACACGCCCACCAAGATGGACAAGCAGGAATCGTGGTTTTTGGCCGAAACGCTGAAATATCTGTGGCTCACTTTTCAGCCCGATTCCGTGATACCCTTAGATAAATATGTATTTAATACGGAAGCACATCCGATAGAAGTTGTCCAATAATGTGAGTAATTTTCTATACTGGATATTAATAAATCCTAATGATAATTCATATCATTATATAAATACAAATGTAAACAACCAAATGGAAAATAAATTGAGTGCCAATGAATGGATGAAAACCATACTGGATAATAACAAGAAACTCAAATGGACAACAACTCCTTTAGACAAAGAACTATTGAAACCTTTTCATTCCAAAACCAGCGCGATCAAAGTGATTGACGGTTCTCGAAACCCAACTACAAGACAATTGTTCGAACGAATTCGCCAACGTGATGATAACGTCATTCTTTTACTTCAGTTACTACCGATTAACACGAACATGTTTTTTAAAATTAATTATAACGAATATGTGTCTGACGGACGTTTCAAGTTTCATGACATGATATTAACAAGTAAGTATGGTGAAACGTTAATGAACAAACATCTCATTACGTCAACGGAAAAATTTCAGGAGTATTTGCAGTATCACATGGGTGCACAAGAGACAGAGCAGAAGCAAGTAGCACCTGCCGACGCAGAAGACGCTGAATAAACAGATCCAATTTTGTCTGAGAGTGTGCTTTGATTTGGTTGCCATTTTGTTAATAAATATTCTTACTGATTATAATATGTAGAAATTAACGCCTGCTTCTCTTCCTCCGTGTATGTATTCGACTTTTGTAGATTATCAGGACCCCACAGTGCCTCCAATTTAGAAATCTTGGAGGCAAGATATAACGGTCAACACACCCATACTTGCGTTCGACCACGCGTTTCATTGTACGGTGTAGGCAAAACCTATTGGGAATAGGTTTTGAGGATTTTGTATAACGGTCAATAGCAGAAAAAATGGCCGACGAAATTGTTGTATAAAAAGGTCGTCAAAGAATGAACATGGAACAATTTGTAATTAGAAATCGCAAATCCCCGGCCGACTCCTGCGCCGCGCCTGTATCTTATCAAAACGATAATCATGAACCTATGAAATGGGCCAGTTTACCAAATGGAAACGTGATATCGCCGAATGCTTATGAAGTTTTAAAAGACAGACCATCGCTAAAATGCGTGGTCTGTGAAGAAAACGTACATTTCAGAAAGAATCATAAGCGTTGTAGGAACGGTATGCAACGCCCGGTGCAATCACACTTTGTACATAATTCATCTTCCGCACATTCTGGCGAATCCGTGGAACACATGGCGGCAAAGAAAGCGATTGTCAATGCTGCGAATCCTATTTTCCGTTTCAAATGCGTTGACTGTGATTCATATGTCCACATTCACATTCCAGGTACGCCTAGAGAGGAAACGACGTTAGGCAACTATCGTCTCGATGTCGGATATATCGACGGAGACAATAAAGTTGTGGGTGCAGTTGAAATTTATAAAACACACCGTATTGGGCGCGAAAAGGAGAAATTTTTGACCGAATCAAATATAGCATGGTGTGAGGTTTCCGCGGAAGAGGTACTAAACAAAGTGCAGCAAAACAACTATACCATAGATGTAATGCAGTGCGCAGTCTCAGATGCCCGATGCGTTGAGTGTGTCCACAAGATAGGATTAGAACGGAAGAAAGCTGAGGCATTTACCGCTAAAAAAGAAGCACGAAATGCCATGAAAGCAAAGACTTTCGTAAATCATTGGAAACACCACAACAATATGTCCGATATGGAACATTATGAATTATGTGAAAATTTATGTGTGTTGTTGAAAGAACAATATGATATAACTACCAAAGCTGAAGATATTGAGGATAGATTGCTTGAACCCGAAGGAACACTCACGTTCGGAAAGTTCTGTGGTAGACATATCCGTCAACTCATGGGGGACGACCAAGAAAGCTATGTACGGTGGATTGCAGGATACACTGGCCGCCGAGCGGGAAAAATACCAGAAGAAAACGACAGTCTCACAAAGGGGGTTACTCTAAAATTACGAAGCATAGCGCGTAACCATCTGAAAGGACTGTGTTTGATGTGTTATGAAGACACTGGTGAGGATTGGAAAAACTGGTGTCGTAGATGTTATAGAAATAGTGGAGTAGATGATTGACGCCTCACTTTCGGTTGCGTGGATTTCAGTTTAATTTTCCAATTTTGTCTGAGAGTGTGCTTTGATTTGGTTGCCATTTTGTTAATAAATATTCTTACTGATTATAATATGTAGAAATTAACGCCTGCTTCTCTTCCTCCGTGTATGTATTCGACTTTTGTAGATTATCAGGACCCCACAGAGGTTGTAGGTTCTTGTACCAAAAGCAAATGCGCTGAAACTAATAAGTCGAATGCCGTGCACGGAACAATATGGTCTACGTGCCAGTCCGAACGATTCTCCCAAGTCATGCCTTCGGTAAATTGTTCCTCGAGACATTCTTTCAGACCTTGATACGAGATGCCCAATAACTCGCTGCTGGAAGCGCATTTCTTGCCGAGCCCCAATATTTCTAGATTCTTAAAAAATTTCAAGACTTTGTTAAAATATTTCAAGACTTTGTTAAAAAAATTCAAGAACTTGTTAAAAAATTTCAAGACTTTGTTAAACGATTCCAATTCATTTCTGCATATTAAAACCAATCTACACATAAGTGATTTTCAAATTCCATTGTTATTATAATGCAATAACAATGGAATTTGAAGACAATTCCTTTCAATTACCAACAAACCTTTCCGGGGAGTGTTTTGAACATGTGCGTTCAGGAATATGGAAAATAGGTTTGGTTGCCGATAACCCTGACATCGAAAACAAATCGTCGGACATATTCTACATGGACGCCAAAGATCACGCCGGCCAAACGTACCGTAAATTTAGGAACAAAGTACCTGTTACACTGTATGATAATAGCCAAGTCGAAGCACATATTATTCACTGGCACGAAACGGGAAAATGGTTTTGTGTGACCTTTGATTCATTTTGGGATTTCAAGATGAGATTTAAAAGACCGTAATTACATGACCTGTAATTTCTAAAAGTTTATTGAGATTAGTGATTTGAATATTGTCTATATAAATGTTTCATATTTTTATCAGATGTTTTTATTATTATTAATATTTGTCTCTGCGTTTGCAGAGCGTCAGATATGGTCCCATCGTTGTCGTCAATCAAAATACCCTGAAAACGATATAGATGCGTGTCGTTTGGCGGCTGAAATATTTGATGGTATTGAAGTTGATGTTCACTGGCATGATGCGACTCAAAGTTTTTGGATGCATCATGACCATTGGTACCTTGCAACATCTACGCTTTCAGATTTAATAAGATTAGATTTACCTGGGGGACTATGGGTTGATATGAAAACTTCTAATTTGAATAGTCTTCCAAAATTAGTTGATTTGGTACAAAACCGCAGTAATGTTTTGTGTGAGTCTAAACGTGTATATTTCAGAGGTCCGAAGACTTTTTAATTTAATTTAAATTAACCAATGTCCAAGAACAAGAATCTCAGATAGAATTTTAATTTAATTTAAATTAAAAACTTCAAACAATGTCACAAGAATCTCTGGTAGAAATCCGATTTGGCGATATGAAACATGATGCATTGACCAACACTGTGCCAAAAGACCTCCCCAAACTACTGTGTGACGTGTGTACAAAGTGTGTATCATTTGGAGGGTCCGAAACATTCGAGGAAAGTCATTTTACTCTGTTAGATGTATGTGTATGTCAAAGTGCGTGCGTCGAATAAAAATATTCTATTTAAATTTTTTTGCTAATGCTAGTAGTGTGTTATTGTTTAAACGCAGTTGACTGTACAGTGGTAGTATGTCCTCTGGGTTATGTTCAAGTAGTTCAAATATGTTTATCATATCTCTGGCTTCGGCCGCTTCCAAATCGCGTGCCTGGAATTCCCGACGCGTAATATAAATTTTAAACGCAATTAACGACGGTAGAATGGAATCCGTACGTACACCTCGCCAGAAATCGATATGTTTTTGATAGGTCGGGGCGTCATAGGCCCGTTTCACTTTGTCGAACAGAGCGAGGTCTCTTTTGCGCGTTTTAAGATGGAGGTTTGCGATGGCAGGATGTGTTAGTGCCAAGTAGAGCATGTGTGCCGTTTGATGGTCTTGGTGTTTATAAGCTTGACGCATGACGTCCGTAAAGAATCGAAAACTGCGTAAAACATGTCGCTTGCGGACACGCTTGTCGTCTCTGGTGAGAATGATACGGATAGTGTGTAAAATCCCAGCGTCGAGTCTTTCGCGCATGTTAGGTTGGTTGAATTGCGCCGCAAGGGCTTGTGTAGAGGCCCTGCATTGTCGGACAACTGCTTCGAGTCGATTGTCGTAGTCGGAATGGAATATTGAGCACACCAGTTTGCGCGTCCAGTGCATTTGGGGATTGGACACGGTACCATTTAAATACAGATGCAGACCTTCGTCAGAGAGGGCTCTTTTTCTCATCTACTTCTGAATTTAAAGTTATATAGTCCGTTTCGTTTGTTTGGACACAGACTGGATTTATTTTGTAGACCATAAAATGTATTTAGGTGTTTTCTTTTGACATAAATGAAGGCACCAGAATTTATTATTATGTTTTTAATTTTACTGACGACGTGCTCGACGTATTATTTACATTGGTATCATAATAACGACCATGAAACATATACAATCAGCCACACCGTTCCAATGCGGCCAGTTTTACGCGCAAAGGAAGCTTCAATAGTGGTCGCCGTGCCCACGCATAATCGTATTGGTTATGTTCAGCTCACGTCCGCTGCCTTAAAAGGCACGTTTCCCGATGACGACGTCTGGGTCTTCGACGATACATCGACTGAATATTCTGAACAAGATTTGATAGAATGGTATGGCACCAAGCATGTTTTCCAGTCGAAGAAGCGTCTGAAAGCAGATGCCATGGCGCGTCATATCTTAGAATGGTTTCTGGAGAGCGAGTACGATGTTCTTGTCCTGTTAGATTCTGATTTATTGGTTTCGCCTAATTGGCTGCCCAAATTGCGAGACGGCTTGCGCGAATCGACGGGTCTGTTGTCTTTGTATCGTTCTGGCGCTCCGAAGCACAAATCTGTGCAATGTGGCGATGTACTGTGTCTTCAACCGTCGATGGGTAATGCTGGTACTGTGTGGCGACGCGCGTTAGTTCAAAGAATGTTGTCTGAAATGCCCGCACGTAATGGTGGTTTTGATTGGGGATGGTCTGAGTGGTGTACGAAAAATAAAGTGCCAATGGAAGCGCTTAAGAATTCTGCTGTGTTGCACATTGGTATGCATGGTTCGTGGTCGCACGAGACGTCGGCTGAAAAGTCTGTAGGGTTTCCAATGAAGGAGTTGACGGCGGATGTGCGCCAGAGAGCGGAACTGTTTTTGAAGGGCGATAAACCAAAACGACGTGAAAAGAAGAAAAGGAGCACCAATATACAAGCCATTCATGTGAATGGAGGTACAGACCGAATCAAGTGTGATATTCCTTGTTTCTGGTCAATCGGTGGTGGGTCAGTGTTGCGAGAGATTCATGTTGACGAACTAAAGACAACTCTGTCTATGTCGATGGAGGGAGAAGAATATTATCCATCGCTTAAATTGTCGAATCGAAAAAAAAATCACGCGATTGCGTCCACACGATTTGACTCTGATATCCCAATGCCGTATTACAATTGGCCCTGGACTCTGTATATGGACAAGACACCCCAAGAAAAAGACAAATGGTCGCGAAATTATATACAGACACCCCATATTAAATTGGACAACGTAAAAAAAGCGGCGGTGTTCATAGCTCGTAATTGTGGTTCTAGGTCAAATCGCGAAGATTTGGTGAAATCGTTAATGGAACTGATGCCTGTAGACTCGGTGTCGTCTTGTTTACATAACTTTGACTTGGGAGATACGTCTGAAAAACTACCAATGATGCAGAAATATGCGATGTACTTTGCATTCGAAAACCAACGCATTGATGATTACATTACTGAAAAACTCTGGGATACTTTTAGGGCTGGTGTCCTTCCTGTATATTTTGGTGCTCCTAATATTAAGGAACATGTCCCGAAACATTCTATTGTTCATGTGGATGATTTTGCATCGCATGAAGAGTTGGCGCAACATTTGCAAGAGATTATGTCTAACGAAGAGCTGTACAATTCGTATCATGCATGGCGGTACAAACCTTTGCCACACTGGTTTGTTGCAAAGTATAATTTTACCCATGTACATTCTGAATGTCGTGTATGTCGATGGGCTTCTGCAAAGGTACGTGGTCTTCCTTGGGATGCGGCGAAGCAACAGATTGCAACTGTGGCAGCAGCACCGATTACTCCTGGATTATCGGGGGACTCTGAAGACATTCTCTGGGTGATTCCCGCGTTCAAACGCGCGTGGTCGTTAGACCTTGTGTTAAAGTCTTTGGCTTCTCAATCCAAAATATTGGTCTCTAAAGACGCCAATTCTGCCGACATTGATTCTGTCTTAGGCAAGTATTCAGTGGAGGTGATTGAACACCCGTGGTCTTGTTCGCGGCATCCGAATCAATTCCCTGCTAAGGACGAATCGCTTAACAAAGATTACAAGGGCGATACGTATGGAAATCCTCGGTCTCCCTGGGCCACCTGTCTCAAACATCATTGGTGGTGGATGATGAAGCAGGCATGGGCTCGAAAGCCGAAGCGCGTGTGTGTGCTTGAGGATGACACGGTGATACATCCACAGGCCTTTGAGTGGCTTGCCAAAAACAAAGAGGGCAATGTAAAACTGACACCGGAAGAGATTGCGGTACCGTGGTGCATGTCTGCAAAGGAGTGGCAGGCGCTGGACCCGAAGGCGTTTTGCGAACATGACGATTATAACTGGGACCAAACGATTGCATGGATGTTTGAACATGCTCACAAAAATAAGGCAGTAGTGCCCTCTAAAGCCTTGTCAATGCATGTTGGTGATTGTGGAGGATGGGATGCGGGTGGTCGTGCTGCCAAATGTACTCTGGAGCAAATTGAGAAGACAAAGGCACGGGTTTCGGCTTGGCAATCTAAAACGGTCCAACTCACGTCTACGGTCAAGACATGGCTAAAGGCCCATAGCAAAGCGAATGGCGGGTGGGGTCATCCCAAAGACCGCGAACACTGCCTCGAGGTTGCTGGAAGACCTTTGACAACATCAGAAAAGTACGTTGTTGTCATGCCGTCACGACGCGGACGACATGTTAAAACAGGTGTCGTTTTACCATACCACGGACGACACGAGTTACTAGAAATAATGGGCATGCAATCCCATCCAGAAGATTTGGTGCTTGTACAAGATACCGGTCAGGAATTTCAAGGATTTAAAAATGTTGTACACACCATTAAACATGTATCACACAAACCCATTGGAAAGTCAATCATGGAAGGTTATGACTGGCTATACAATAATGGATACGATATCCTATGTAATCTGGATTCTGATGTGTTAGTCAAAGACAACTGGCTAAAAGAATCTATACGTTTGTTAGAACAGTATCCGAATGATATTGTTTCTGCTTTCAATGAAGCGAACCATCTAAAACACTGCGTTGTCAAAGAGTTCGATGACCATTATTTAAAAAATTGCGGTGGTGGTATACATTACTGTTTTACTCGAGAGTTGTATAAAACTTTTGTACAACCAATTTTGGCAAACGTTGAGATGAAGGGAGATTTAAATTTCTGGGATGCGGCAATTGTGGAACATATACAAGCTGGAGGAAAATATATTATTGCTACAAAACCTTCTAGAATACAGCATATTGGTTACACGGGATTCAAGGAAAATTACGAAAGTTTGAGTTCTCGTAACAAACTGTGGCAGGTCGCACCGGATTACGTACTGAGTGACGAAGAAATAACTCTGATTAGCCATATTCCTGAACTTTCTGTTCTTACACCGAAACAGGCCGCCGATATACAAACCATTCAAACCTCCGATCTTTTCGCTGCTATCGACTATAACGCACCCGAAAACAAAGGCCCGTGGAAACAAGGTTGGGATTACGACTACGACGGACGTTTCAAAGATGGTCTTACTGTACATGTCGTGCCACATTCTCACAACGACCCCGGATGGATTAAGACGTACCACACCTATTACTCCACACAAACAAGACATATTATCGATACTGTTGTCGCTGCTTTAACCGAAGACCCACGTCGAACATTCATATGGGCCGAAATATCGTACTTTTCTCTTTGGTGGGACGATGCTTCACCACAACAAAAAGAACAAGCCAAGCAACTTGTCGCGGAAAAACGACTCGATTTTGTCACCGGTGGTTGGGTCATGAACGACGAGGCGTCTGTCACAGCACGTGCCACGCGATGGCATTTGCAAGAAGGGCGCGAATGGCTTCAAAACACGTTTGGTGTCACGCCACAATACTCGTGGGCCATTGACCCGTTTGGTCACTCCGCGGGCCAGGCGCAAGTCCTCAAAGAACTTGGATATAAGGGCATGCTCATCCAGCGCGTGCATTACGCCGTCAAAAAGCAGTTGGCACAAAAACAACAACTTGAATTCCAATGGCAAACACCGGCCGGTGAGATATTCACGCATATGATGCCCTTTTACTCTTATGATGGTCCTCATACATGTGGTCCAGACCCATCGGTGTGCTGCCAGTTTGATTTTGCACGCATAAACGGTGGGTATAGTGGATGTCCTTGGCACAAACCAGCGGTCCCCATTACCACTGCTAATGTCGCT
>Ga0209533_1005927_pt1 | contig 10301 bp, 6 predicted proteins | sample COG_04_FD_184748 | JGI IMG/M metagenome (GOLD analysis project Ga0209533, IMG submission 184748) | Pelagic Microbial community sample from North Sea - COGITO 998_met_04 (SPAdes) (version 2) | ecosystem: Environmental > Aquatic > Marine > Neritic zone/Coastal water | place: Helgoland, sampling... | reverse complement strand
AAATTCAATTTTTATGTCGTATATTTGCCGCATAGAATGATAAATGAAAAAGCGAGGGGACATAAAGTCCCCTCTTTTTATACCAAATGTTTAGAGATATAGTAAAAGAGTTATTGGAGGATTGTCTTGCACAAAGACCAGATTTGTTTTTAATTGACTTCGATATTTTAGAAGGCAATAAAATTAGAATCGTCATAGACGGCGATAAAGGCGTCCTTGTTGAGGACTGTATGTTTGTGAGCCGCGGTATTGAACACAATATAGATAGGGAAGATCACGATTTTGCCCTTGAGGTATCCTCATCGGGAGCAACAACCCCATTAACCCACCCGCGTCAATATCAAAAACACATTGGTAGAACATTGGAAGTTAGAACTGCGGATAACCAAAAATTTGAAGCAACCTTAACCATCGCAAATGAAGAAGACATTGTACTTAATTGGAAAGCAAGAGAACCAAAACCTATCGGTAAAGGAAAGGTAACGGTTCAGAAAACAGCAACCCTATTATACTGTGATATTAGTGAAGCAAAAGTGAAAATATTATTTTAATACAAGACTAGAATTATGGAAAATTTAGCATTAATTGATTCGTTTTCAGAGTTTAAAGACGAAAAGCTAATTGATAGAGTTACCTTGATGTCAATCTTAGAAGATGTATTTAGAAATACATTGAAAAAGAAATTTGGCGATGATGATAACTTTGATATCATTATCAATCCAGATAAAGGCGATTTAGAAATATGGAGAAATAGAGTCGTTGTAGCCGATGGTGAGGTTGAAGAAGAAAATCAAGAAATCTCTCTAACAGATGCTCGAAAAATTGAACCAGATTTTGAAGTAGGTGAAGATGTATCTGAAGAAGTTAAGTTGATTGACTTAGGACGTCGTTCTATCTTAGCTCTGCGTCAGAATTTAATTTCTAAAATTCATGAACATGATAACACAAACATTTATAAGCACTTCAAGGATTTAGTAGGTGAAATATATACCGCCGAGGTTCATCACATTCGTCACCGTGCAGTCATTTTATTAGATGACGATGGCAATGAATTGATCCTTCCAAAAGACAAACAAATCCCTTCTGATTTTTTCAGAAAAGGCGAAAATGTAAGAGGTATCATTGAAAGTGTAGACTTAAAAGGGAATAAACCTTCTATAGTATTATCAAGAACAGCACCTGTTTTTCTTGAAAAATTATTTGAACAAGAAATTCCAGAAGTTTTTGATGGATTAATTACGGTTAAAAATGTCGTAAGAATCCCTGGAGAAAAAGCAAAAGTAGCCGTAGACTCCTATGACGATCGAATTGATCCAGTAGGGGCTTGTGTTGGAATGAAAGGTTCTCGAATTCACGGTATTGTTCGTGAATTAGGAAATGAAAACATTGATGTCATCAATTATACGACCAACTTACAACTTTATATTACTAGAGCATTAAGTCCAGCTCGTGTAACATCAATCAAAATTAATGAAGAAACCAAACGCGCTGAGGTTATTTTAAAACCAGAAGAAGTGAGTAAAGCGATTGGTAGAGGCGGTCATAACATTCGTTTGGCAGGCCGATTAACAGGCTATGAAATAGATGTATTTAGAGAAGGTGTAGAAGAAGATGTAGAGCTTTCCGAATTCTCTGATGAAATCGAAGCGTGGATTATTGCTGAATTTGCAAAAGCAGGTCTAGACACCGCCAAAAGTATCCTGGAACAAGAAATTGTTGACCTTGTAAAACGTACAGATTTAGAGTTAGAAACCATCGAAGATGTGGTTCGTATTCTAAAAGAAGAATTTGAAGAGTAAAATTTTAATTATATTGGTACCCAATAAGTTCGGATTACCACAGCATTACGCGTAAGAACTACTGTTAAAAAATATCAAAGGCAATTTATGGCTGAAATTATTAGATTAAATAAAGTGTTAAGGGAACTGAATATTTCTCTCGATCGAGCGGTCGATTTTTTGGAAACAAAAAACGTTGAAATAGAAAAACGCCCTACAACCAAAATCACTTCCGAAGTGTACGATCTTCTTGCAGGAGAATTTCAAACCGATGCAAACAAGAAAGTCGCTTCTAAAGAGGTTGGTGAAGCCAAGCTAAAAGAAAAAGAAGCCTTGCGTATTCAACGTGAACAAGAAATAGAGCAAAAACTTCAAAAAGCTGAAGCTTCAAAAACAGTTTTTAAAGCCAAGCAAGCACTTCAAGGTCCAAAGAAAGTTGGAAAAATTGATTTAGATGGCCTTAAAAAAGTGCCTCAAAAACAATCTGAGGATGTAAAGCCAGTAGTTGAGTCAAAGGAAACAGCGCCTAAAGTTGAGGTTGCTCCTAAAGTTGTGGACACTCCAAAAGTGGCGCCAGCACCAAAAGCAGCCCCTAAAGTAGAGGTTAAGGCTACTCCAAAAGTTGAGGTTGCCCCAAAAGAAGTGCCTGTGCCTAAAAAAGAAACAGCACCAAAAGCAGAGCAAGCTCCAAAAGTAGTACCTGCATCTAAACCAGTTGCGGATAAACCAGAAACACCAGTTTCCAAAACAGAAACACCTCCAGCAATAGTTGTAAATACTGCAACAGCCAATGAAGAAGCGGTTGTGTCAGGAGATCAGAAAGTTGAAACTACCAATTATCAAAAACTTTCAGGGCCAAAATCTACAGGTCAAAAAATAGATTTAACCCAATTCAATAAGCCTAAAAAAGCGAAGCCGGTGACGCCTGCAGCTGGAGCAAATTCTGCCGATGCCAGAAAAAAACGCCGTCGAATCAGTAAAGTTGGCAGTAATCCTCCACCAGCTAGAGGAAACTTTAGAAACCGACCACCAGCAAGAACACAAGCTCCAAAGGTAGAGCCAACTGCAGAAGAAGTTCAAAAGCAAGTTAGAGAGACCCTCGAAAAATTACAAGGAAAATCTAACAAAGGTAAAAAAGGGGCGAAGTACAGAAAAGATAAAAGAGACCAGCACCGTCAACAAACAGAAAAAGATCAAGAACAACAAGAATTAGAAAATAAAGTACTTAAAGTTACAGAATTTGTAACGGCAAGCGAAGTCGCGACCATGATGGATGTTTCGGTGACTCAAATTATTTCGGCCTGTATGTCCCTTGGAATGATGGTGACTATGAATCAGCGTTTAGATGCTGAAACCTTAACCATTGTTGCTGAAGAATTTGGATATACTGTTGAGTTTGTAACCGCAGATATTGACGAAGCTATTGAAATCGTAGAAGATACCGCAGAGGATTTAGAAACACGTGCACCGATTGTTACAGTGATGGGTCATGTCGATCATGGAAAAACATCCTTACTAGATTATATTCGTGAAGAAAACGTTATTGCAGGAGAGTCTGGAGGGATCACTCAGCATATTGGAGCTTACGGCGTGACCTTGTCTACAGGTCAGAAAATCGCCTTTTTAGACACCCCTGGTCACGAGGCCTTTACGGCGATGCGAGCCCGTGGTGCTCAAGTTACCGATATCGCTATTATTGTGATTGCGGCGGATGATGATATCATGCCTCAAACAAAAGAAGCCATTGCTCACGCACAGGCCGCAGGCGTCCCTATCATCTTTGCCATTAACAAAATTGATAGACCCGCAGCGAATCCTGAAAAAATTAAAGAAGCCTTAGCCAATATGAATTTACTTGTAGAAGACTGGGGTGGGAAAATTCAATCGCATGATGTTTCTGCATTAAAAGGCGATGGTGTCAAAGAATTATTAGAAAAAGTATTGCTAGAAGCTGAATTATTAGAGTTGAAAGCTAATCCAAATAAACCCGCTTTAGGAACCGTCGTTGAAGCCTTTTTAGACAAAGGTCGTGGGTATGTTTCTACAATCTTAGTACAGGCTGGAACGCTTAAAATTGGCGATTATGTCTTAGCAGGAAAAAATAGTGGAAAGGTTAGAGCCATGCATGACGAACGTGGAAACGACGTGCTTGAAGCAGGGCCTTCAACACCAATCTCTATTTTAGGGTTGGACGGCGCGCCACAAGCAGGAGATAAATTTACCGTATTTAAAGATGAACGTGAAGCCAAGCAAATTGCGGCCAAACGTACACAATTACAACGTGAACAATCCGTACGAACACAACGTCATATTACATTGGATGAAATTGGAAGACGTATTGCATTAGGAGACTTTAAAGAACTCAACATTATCCTAAAAGGAGATGTAGATGGATCCGTAGAAGCCCTTACAGATTCATTCCAGAAATTATCTACCGAAGAAATTCAGGTGAATATTATTCATAAAGGAGTTGGTGCTATTACAGAAAGTGATGTGTTACTTGCAACGGCATCTGATGCGATTATTATCGGATTTAATGTGCGCCCAATGGGGAATGCTCGTCAAATTGCAGATAAGGAAGAAATCGACATCCGAATGTACTCTATTATATACGATGCGATTAACGATCTTAAAGATGCGATGGAAGGCATGTTGTCTCCAGAATTTAAAGAAGAAATCACGGGAACCGCAGAAATTAGAGAAACCTTTAAAATCTCTAAAATCGGAACCATTGCAGGATGTATGGTCACCAATGGTAAGATTTACAGAAGCGCTGGAATTCGATTGATCAGAGAAGGTGTGGTAGTATATACAGGCGAACTAAGCTCTCTAAAACGTTTCAAAGACGATGCGAAAGAAGTGGCTAAAGGTTACGACTGTGGGATGCAAGTGAAAAACTACAACGATATTCGTGAAGGAGATATTTTGGAAGCCTTCCGTGAGGTAGAAGTAAAGAAAACACTTAAATAGGAGTATTTAGTTTATCTATACATAAATTTTTAAAAACCGTAGGTCCAAAAGGCATACGGTTTTTTTTGTATCAAAACTTGTGACGTAGGACTTGTGAGGATTTGCATGTCAGTTCGAGTGTCACGCCACTGCGTGATGTATCGAGAACTGGATCATTCGGAGTTAGGAGTGAGGAGTTTTGAGAGATGTTCAATAAACACCTAAAAATACCTAGAAGTTTTTTTAAGATTTAAGAGAAAACGCATTTGGGAAACTTTTTTTCACAAGTTGCAACTCCCGATCAGCTTCCAATTGGGTTCTAAATTTCCCAACCCAAATTTTATAGTTGGGCGTTTCATATTTCATTTCTATAGTGTACTTAGGAAAATCAGCTTTAAAGCTTTCTAGAGCGCTTTCAGCACCAGAGCGGTTTCCACTATAAATTTGGATTTTTATAAATTGTTTTTCTTTGTTTAGTGCTTTCTTGACCGATAAAACCCGGTCAATCTCGGCACTTTTAGTAATGCTTACAATGCCGTCTTGGGCCAGAGCAGTACCTGAAAATAAGACACTTATAATAAATAATTTCCAATTAAATAATTTCATAATATAGGATTGCTTTCACAAATGTAAACGAATTATGCTGAAAGTTAAAAAAAATATTTATTTAGAATGTTTCTAAATTATAAACTTACACATATCTAACATTTTAAAAATGGACATTATATGTTACTTTTGCCAAAGATTTTTACAAACAATTATGACCTATTTGAATGATAAAATCTAACCAAAGTTTAGAAACGAGTTCTATCAACACTATGAAACAGAAATTTAACTTTTACATACTCTCGAAAAAACTATTTTCGGCGCTTTTATTTTTCTCATTTATATTCACTTCAATTAATGCTCAAGACGGAGATCCTGTTAAAGGAAAATCTTTGTTTAATGCAAACTGTGCTGCATGTCATCAATTAGATAAGAAAATGACTGGGCCGGCACTTCGAAACGTGGAAACGCGATTAAGCGAAGACGAAGGCTTGGACCGTGTTTGGCTTAATGCTTGGATTCGAAACAGTTCTGCCATGATTAAGTCTGGAGATGCATATGCCAACAAAATTTATGCGGAGTACAACGGATCTGCAATGACTGCTTTTCCTCAGTTATCAGATCAGGATCTCTCCGATATTTTAGCCTACACTGCTCAGGAAAAAGCTGCACCTGTAGCCGCAGCAGTTACAGCCACACAAAACGGTCAGTCTGAAGGCGGCGTATCCCAAGAATTGGTATTGGGAGCACTCGCTATTCTTTTTGGATTATTAGCTTTAGGCTTATTTTTAGTCAATAAAACCTTGCGTCGTTTTGCTTCAGCAAACAACGTAGAAATTGCAGAAGCTGTTAAACGAAAGTCACTTTGGAAAGCCTTTATTCAAAACCAATTTTTAATGTTGGTGGTGGCCATCTTCTTTTTGTTGTCAAGTGCCTATTTTGTATATGGCTACTTTATGCAAGTTGGTGTTGATCAAGGCTACCAGCCGATTCAGCCAATCCATTATTCGCATAAAATACACGCCGGTGATAACGGTATCGATTGTAAATACTGTCACTCCTCAGCACGTGTGAGTAAGCACTCTGGGATTCCAGCACTGAATGTCTGTATGAACTGTCATAAGTCTATTTACGAAGTGGCGCCATCAACGGCGACAGATGAATATAGTAAAGCGTTTTATGATGGCGAAATCAAAAAACTATACGATGCAGTAGGCTGGGATGATGCGGAGCAGAAATATACAGGGAAAACAAAACCAGTAAAATGGGTGCGTATTCATAACCTTCCAGATTTTGCCTATTTTAATCACTCGCAACACGTTATGGTTGCAGGCTTAGAGTGTCAAACTTGTCATGGTCCTGTAGAGGAAATGGAAGTGATGTACCAATATTCGCCACTGACAATGGGCTGGTGTATCAACTGTCACAGAGAAACAAATGTAAAAGTTCAAGATAACGACTATTATGATAAAATTCACGAAGCACTTACAAAGAAGTATGGTGTAGAGCAATTGACCGCAGCACAGATGGGTGGTTTAGAATGTGGAAAATGTCATTATTAGAAATTTAAATAAAACGATCAACAAGTAACATTAGATATATGTCATCAAACAAGAAATACTGGAAAAGTGTTGAGGAGTTAAATCCGAACCATAGCTCTGCTGTTGAGACGCTTAAACAAAAGGAGTTTACGCAAGAAATTCCTGTAGACGAATTTCTAGGGGACAAAGACACTCTAGAATCTTCGAGTACAACGCGTCGTGATTTCTTAAAGTACGTAGGTTTCAGTACAGCAGCTGCTTCTTTAGCAGCTTGTGAAGGGCCCGTTATTAAATCGATTCCTTACGTTGTTCAGCCAGAGCAAATCATTCCTGGTGTTGCTAACTACTATGCAACAGCTATCGCTAATGGATACGATTTTGCAAGTGTTTTAATTAAAACTAGAGAAGGTCGTCCGATCAAGGTCGAGTCTAACCGTCTTGCAAAAGCGAATGGTGGCATCAACGCCAGAGTACAAGCTTCTGTATTAGATTTATACGATAACCAAAGAGTTGTAGGGCCACAAAAAGAGGGTCAAGCAATAAGTTGGGGGGAGCTTACTGCTGAAGTATCTCAAAAATTAGACGCTCTAAAAGAATCCGATAAGTCAATTGTGTTATTAACACAGACCTTTGCAAGTCCATCGACTTCAAAATTAATAGCTGACTTTAAACAAAAATATGGAAATGTAAGCCATGTCGTTTATGATGCGATCTCAGAATCGGCTGCGGCAGATGCTTTCCAAAATAAATATGGTCAAAGAGGACTGGCCAACTACGATTTTTCAAAGGCACAAACCATTGTCTCAATTGGCGCTGACTTTTTAGGCGACTGGCAAGGGGGTGGTTTTGATGCTGCTTATGCACAAGGACGCATTCCTAAAAACGGAAAAATGTCTCGTCATATTCAGTTTGAGGCTAACATGAGTTTATCTGGTGCTAATGCTGACAAACGTGTGGCAATCAAACCATCGCAACAAAAGGTAGCTCTTGCGAAGCTTTACGGAAAATTATTCGGAACAGCCGTTGGTGGGGATCTTCCAGCTCATTTAGAAACTGCTGTAAACAACACAGCTTCCGAACTGCTCAAAGCAGGTTCAAATGCAGTTGTACTTTCAGGGATTCAAGATGTCAATGCACAAAGCATTGTATTAGCCATCAACGAAAAGTTAGGCAGTAAAGCATTTGACATCAAAAATTCTATTCAAACCCGTCAAGGGAATGATAAAGCAGTTGCACAACTCCTAGCAGATATGACTGCGGGTAAAGTAGGTGCTCTAATCATGGCTGGAGTTAATCCAGCGTATACACTTCCAAATGCAGATGCATTTGTTGAAGGTTTAAAACAAACAGAATTATCAGTAGCGTTCAGCATGAAAAATGATGAAACCGCTTCTGTATCACAATATGTTGCTGCCACGTCTCATTATTTAGAGTCATGGGGCGATTTAGAAACCAAAAAAGGACATTACGGACTGATGCAGCCAACTATCCGTCCTTTATTTGATACGAAACAATTTCAAGATGTATTATTGGAATTAGTGGGGGAATCAGGGACGTATCACGATTTTGTTAAGGCTTACTGGAATAATTCGATACTAGAAGGGTCATCTTGGAATGACAGTTTACATGATGGGGTGTATGTTTCATCAAACTCTGCAACCATTGATACTGCAGATGCTTTTGATGGCAGTGCAATCTTAGGTTTAGGCGCTGCGGCTAATGCACTTGCTGCGACCTCTACTTCAGCAATGGAGCTGACACTCTATCCTAAAACAGGGATGGGAGATGGTCAACAGGCCAACAACCCTTGGTTACAAGAATTTCCAGATCCATTAACAAGAACAACTTGGGATAACTATTTGACAGTGTCCGAATTTGATGCTAAAGCATTAGGATTCTTTTTAGAAACCAGTACATTTTTCAGCGAAAACAGTCATGATGCCGATGGTGGATTGAATGGCAAATATGCAAATGTAACGGTAAATGGAAAAACAGTAAAAGTTCCAGTGATTATTCAACCAGGACAAGCAAGAGGTACTGTTGGGATGTCATTTGGATATGGACGTAAAGCAGGGCTTAAAGCAGAAATGCAAACCGGTGTTAATGCGTATCCTTTATATACTGATTTTAATACGGTTCAAACCGCTACTGTGGAACTTACAGACGGCAAGCATGAATTTGCTTGTGTTCAGTTGCACAATACACTAATGGGTAGAGGCGATATCATCAAGGAAACCACTTTGGAGATTTTCAATACTGAATCTGCTGCGGATTGGAATCCAATGACCATGGTATCATTGAATCATGAAGAAACCCCAGTAAATTCTCCAGATGTCGATTTGTGGGATGAGTTTGACCGTTCAATTGGGCATCATTTCAATCTTTCAATTGATCTTAACTCCTGTACAGGATGTGGGGCTTGTGTCATTGCATGTCATGCAGAAAACAATGTTCCCGTTGTAGGAAAAGAAGAAATTCGTAGAAGCCGTGATATGCACTGGCTACGAATCGACAGATATTATTCATCAGACGAAACGTTTGAAGGCGATAACACTACCAAAGACGACATAAAAGGCTTAGGAAGTTCATTAAGTACTTTTGGAGAGATGGAAGTTCCATCGGAAAATCCACAAGTTGCTTTTCAGCCAATCATGTGTCAGCATTGTAACCATGCCCCATGTGAAACGGTTTGTCCAGTAGCAGCCTCATCACACGGTCGACAAGGTCAAAACCATATGGCTTATAACCGTTGTGTTGGCACACGTTATTGTGCAAACAACTGTCCTTATAAAGTACGTCGATTCAACTGGTTCTTGTATAATGAGAATGACGAGTTTGATTACCATATGAACAATGACTTAGGACGTATGGTTATCAATCCAGACGTTACGGTGCGATCTAGAGGGGTGATGGAAAAATGTTCGATGTGTATTCAAATGACGCAAAAAACTATTCTTGACGCTAAACGTGACGGAAGAGAAGTGAATCCTAACGAGTTCAAGACCGCTTGTTCATCGGCATGTGACTCAGGGGCAATCGCTTTTGGAGATATTAATAATAAGAAAAGTGCGATTACTAAACTTAAAGATGATGAGCGTGCTTATCATTTATTAGATCACGTTGGTACAAAACCAAATGTGGTATATCAAGTTAAAGTAAGAAACACAAACGAAGCATAACTAATTAAGAAATAATATAAAAGGATTATGGCGTCTCATTACGAAGCACCTATCAGAAGACCATTAGTAACCGGGGAAAAATCATATCATGATGTGACCTTGGACGTTGTAGCACCTGTTGAGGGTAAAGCAAACAAATTATGGTGGGTAGTATTTTCTATTGCACTTTCAGCTTTCGCCTGGGGGGTAGGGTGTATGATTTATACCGTCTCTACGGGGATTGGTACTTGGGGTCTTAACAAAACCGTTGGTTGGGCTTGGGACATTACGAACTTCGTTTGGTGGGTTGGTATTGGACATGCAGGAAC
>Ga0209533_1005926_pt1 | contig 10305 bp, 11 predicted proteins | sample COG_04_FD_184748 | JGI IMG/M metagenome (GOLD analysis project Ga0209533, IMG submission 184748) | Pelagic Microbial community sample from North Sea - COGITO 998_met_04 (SPAdes) (version 2) | ecosystem: Environmental > Aquatic > Marine > Neritic zone/Coastal water | place: Helgoland, sampling... | reverse complement strand
TAATGATAAACCTGCAGATCCTAAACCTCCTGTTCCTAATGATAAACCTCCTGTTCCTAATGATAAACCTCCTGTTCCTAATGATAAACCTCCTGTTCCTAATGATAAACCTCCTGTTCCTAATGATAAACCTCCTGTTCCTAATGATAAACCTCCAGATCTTAAACCAGCAGATCCTGTAGATACATTAAATCAACAATTTACTGATTATAAAAAAAATGATAAATTATCATCACCACCTGTTCATTACCCTGATACTAAAAGATTACCGAAACCTGTAAAAGAAAATAGTAATTGTTGTGGAAGTAAATCTAAAGGAGATGAAGAAGATGTAAATGATTTAGAACTAGAAAAATCAAATGATGATAATGATAATGATATTATTGATAGTCCTACTGAAGTAAAAGATATAAATAAAATTAATTCATTAGAAGATCTAATATTCTATATTACTGATAAAAAAAGAAGAATCGAACAAAGTAAAAAAATATTAGATCTAAAATATTCATATTATAAAAGATGTCATGATTTTTGGAATATAAGTACTATTATTTTATCATCAGGATTAACTTTTATTGAATCTTGTAAATTAATATTTTTATCTGAAGAAGAAGATAAACCTGATAATTTAACAAGAGATTTTTTTAATCTATCACCTATTATATTGGGTAGTATAATTACTTGTTCGGCATCTATTCTTAAATTTAAAAAATATCAAGAAAATATGGAAGAAACATATATGGTCATTGATAAATGTATTAATATGATAAGTCGTTTAAAAAATAAAAAAGAACAAATTAGATTAATGAAAGCAGATAAAATATGTGAAATTAAAAAAGATTATTTTGATAATATTTGTCCTGAATATGCTAACGTATTTCAAGAAACTGAAAAATATATTGGTCCTAATGACTATAATAGATATTTAGAAAAAGTTAATAAAATAGAATATAATAAACATATTTCTTTCCATGAAAAACAAATATTTTTTCATAAATATAAAAAAGATAAAGCTGATAAATTAACTATTGATGATATAGATACTGATCTAAAAAAATGTAAAAAAAATGAATGTTGTTTGAGTTGTTAAAATATATTCTATATTATAAATGAATTTTTTATTTTTTTATTCTGTTTGGTTACAAATATGGTCGATACTATATTATTTTAATTATATTCCTATACCACCTCTATATGAAATACTAATTATATCATTAATTGTTCCTATTATACTATATTTTATTTATCAAGTTAATGATTGGGAAATATTTTTATTTATTCTAATCCCTCATATTCTTCCTCTACTAATTGTTTATAGAAGAAATGATAATACAACTATTTTTATAAATTTAATAGTTATTATTTCTTATATTATTTTCATGAGTTGTAATAAAAAAGATATATTTGAATTTTATAAAGAAAGCGTTATGATATCTAAAAAAGGTTTGAAAGCAACTTTAAAATATTATTTATAAATTTGATTTTTATATTTAAATAAATCAAAATATATAAAATATAATGGAAGAATTATCCTTACTCGATATCAGACAACTAAATATTTTGGAAGATTTTATCGATGGAAAAAATATCTTTATGAGTGGACCTGGTGGAACTGGAAAATCTTTCCTTATTAATTTTATAAAAGAAATTTGTATTAAATCTCATAAAAATTGTCAAGTCACAGCATTAACTGGTTGTGCTGCATTACTCCTTAATGCTAAAACAATTCATTCATGGTCTGGAACTGGTATTATTGATAAAGAAGATACTACTTATTATATAAATAAAATTAGGAAAAGTAAGAAAATATGTAATTGGACTGAAATAGATGTCTTAATTATTGATGAAGTAAGTATGCTATCTAAAAAGTTCTTTAATATACTTGATACAATAGGTAAAAGACTTCGTAAAAATGATAAACCTTTTGGTGGAATACAATTAATTTTCTCAGGAGATTTCTATCAACTTCCTCCCATTGGTAATGATAATGAAGAAGATTCTTTATATTGTTTTGAGTCTGATAATTGGAATAATATATTTCCTACTACACATATTCTAAAGAAAATATTTAGACAAGATAATATTACTTTTTCTAAAATGTTGAATAATATTCGTATTGGTAAAATATCTACTAGCAATGTTGAAACTCTTAAAAGCAGAATAATACCCTATGAAAATAATGATATTATTCCAACAAAACTCTTTCCTAAAAATAAAGATGTTAGTATAATTAATAAAACTGAACATGATAAACTTCAAACTCCTGGAAGAATATTTAATATTACAATTATAAATCCCTCTGAAGAAGAAATGTTTAAAAATCAAATCAGTAATTATGATATTAAACATGCTACTGAACTAATTAATAAAAATAATCAATCTATAGAAATTAAAATTGGAGATCAAGTTATCTGTACATATAATATTTCTGATAAAATTGTTAATGGTAGTAGAGGAGTTATCACTGGTATGAATGAATATCCTATTGTTAAATTTGTTGATAATGAAGAGTTTGAAATGAAACCTATTGATATTTATGATATTAATGTTCCTGGACTCATTTATAAAAAAATACCTCTTGAATATGCTTGGGCATTGACTATTCATAAATGCCAAGGAATGACATTAGATTTGTGTATTATGGATCTTGGAAGAGATATTTTTGAAGCAGGACAAATGTATGTTGCATTAAGTCGTGTAAAAAGTTTAGAAGGATTATATCTCCTTGATTTTGATCCAAAAAAAATTAAAATAAAATCTAAAGTTAAACAATTTTATGGAAAATATCATGATAGATTTTATAAACTAGAAGAAAAAATATCTGAAAAGAAAAGAATCATTAAACTCATTAATGATTATATTGAAACTAATAAAAATAATAAAGATATTCATAAAAAAGTTATTAACATTAATACAAATATTCTTGATAAATTAAAAGAATATAGAATGAAAATTTCTAAAGAAAAAGATATTCCTTGTTATCGCATTCTAACAAATGAAACTATTATTAATATATCTTCTAATATACCTAGTGATAAATCTGAACTACTTTCTATTAAAGGTATAGGTAAAAAAACATTAGAATTATATGGAGAAGATATTTTAAGAATTATAGACTTGGAAAATCTGTAAGTGAAGTAAGATTATAATTTGCTATATTAATATCTTTTCTATCTTTATCATTATTTTTTGTTTTCATTCCAGGGGGTTTGTAAACACTCTGAGGGACTTCTGATTTAGAAATGATATTTGGTTGATAATCTGTTACTGGAATAAATTTACAATTAACTGTTTTCCCTTCCAAATTGTATCTGTTGAAAGGAAAATTATCCATGGTTCGAGGGATAATTCCTGATTCAAGATTCATTTTACCAAAACCACGAATAGGTTTATCCAAATTAAATTCAAGATCAATATACTCATTTTCCAAATTAAATTCCTTAATAATCAATTGTTTAAGATGATTCATGGTATCGGTAAGTTCCATTGTAATAGTTTTATCTGAATTCACAATAAAGGTAGTCATTTATTTTGTTTAATATACTAAAACTCAAATTTCAAATTTATTAATTATATCAATTAATGAATTAATTTTTAAATTAGTTTTCTTATAATCTTTTGTTTTAATATTCCACTGATCTAAAATTTCTATTATTTCTTTTTTATAAATGATAATATAATTATTCCATTTTTCTTTTATAGTTTTTTTCATTTTAATATTATTAAAATCAAAACTATCTATAACACTATGATCATCTATACTATAAATAATATTATCTTTAATAATGAAATTTCTTGCACAATGATCATTTGCTCCTGCGACTAATCTAAGAAGATATTGTTCAAATAGTTTTATAAAATTATTTTCATTAATATTATCAAAATTAAAATTATTTGTTTCACCAGAATAAATATAAACTTCTCCTTCTAATTTACTTGTTTTTATTTCTCTTAAATTAACTTTATAATCATTTAGAGAATCAGATTTCATCCAATTTTGATTAAATAAATTAATAAACTCTACATTTAAATGATTAAGATTTAAAAGTTTTTTAAGATTTTCACTTTTCATAACACTTTTTCTCATATCTAATTTCATAGGACCTTTTAATACATATTTTTTATTATCATTTAATGATGTTGTAAAATAAACCTTAGGATTATTTTTTCTGGTTAAAAGTTGAACCTGAACAATATCTTTAAATCCTGGAAAATTAAGTTCTGATTCTTTCCATTTATTATAAAGTATTTTAGTTTTTCCATTACCTAAGGTTTTTTCATCTTCCAAGTAAACTGATTTTGTTTCACTTTCATATTTATCTTCATTATATAATTTAATATTCATTACTAGACTATTTTTAAAGAAAAATCCATAACCCTTTGTTCCTCCAGGAACATGTTTATCTTTAACCCAAAATGGTATTTCATTAAATTTTTTAGGCATAATTTCTTCTAAATGAATATCATTAATACCATATGATTGATTTAATTCAGGTCTTTTATGAAATAATATATATGATGCCCATACTAAATTATTTTTACTTGTAAAACTATACATTTTTGAATATTTTCCTAGATATTCTCTAATTGATTTAAAATCTTCTTTTTTCACTAAATTTGTTATTTTAATTGCTTCATTTAATTCTTCAGAATCTGTTTTAAGATTATTCATAGCATAATGAAGTGCTAATCGACTTAACCATGCAGATTCATGAGTTTTTTTCATTCTACAACAAATAATAAGATATTTAAATAAATCAGTATCATTACATTCTAATATTTCTTGTGATAATTTAAGATTACAGATATCTTCATTACATACATAAATTAATCTTTTTCTTAAACAATTTTTAGTTGCTTCATTGTAAAGGATTTGTGAATAATATAATGATTCATTTTCTAAACCTCTTCTAATACATTTTTGAATAATAGAATAAATTAATCCGATAGATCCTTCAGTTGTTTGTTTTCTAAGAAATGCCATTGTTTTATTTATAAGTTAAGAAAAAATCAAATTTTTAAATATTATATATATATAAATAATGGTTAAAACTTGTTTAACTTGTAAGGTTCATGAAAAAATGAATGATGGAAAAATTCCTAAATGGTACAAAGAAATTGGTAATGATTCTCTTTTACCTCCTATTTTAAACAAAAATAAAGATTTTTTTATGGATAATAAAAAGAATTTTAAGGTAGAAGAACCTAAGTTATCTGATATAAATGTATCGGTTGAAATAGATGAAGAACCTAAAAATAAATGGTTATTTTATTGGGCAAGTGATCCACAAGATAAATATACATTAATTAATGATCCTAAAACTGCCTACAATAATGAAGATAATCATGGATTAGTTAAAACTGATAAAAATGGTAAAGTAAAAATTGTATTAAATTGTCCTCAACCTTATAAAGTTAATAAAATAACTTATCCAAGACATGTTCATTATACTATTGAAAAAGATTCTAAATGGGATGAAAAAATAAGAACATATATTATTACTTGTCATGTAGATTATGATCAGTTAAAAGAAATTATGAATAAAAAATCCCATTTGATTATTAATGCATTAGATGAAAAACATTTTAAAGAATTTAGTATTGATAATAGTGTGAATTTATTTCATGAATCATTGGAAAATTTAAGTAAATCGAAAAAAACAAATAAAATAAAAAAATTCATTAAAAGCAGTTTATCAAATATTCCTGAATTATTAAAAATGGTTAATGAAAAGAAATTAGATATTTTAGATGTCCCAATTGTCACGCATTGTCAGAAAAAAGAATGTAATGCTAGTGAAAAATTAATTGAACATTTAATCGAAGCAGGATTTACAAATGTTTTAGAATATCCTGGAGGAGTTGAGGATTTTAAAGAAAAATCTAAAAAAACTAATAAATCTGATAAATCTGATAAATCTGAAAAAACACAAACAGTTGAAGAAAAACCTAAAACAGAAATTAAAACAACCGAAATTGATAATTTAAAATATTCTGAAATTACAGAAGATATTTACAAAATAGATGTTGAATATGAATTATTAGTTTATGAAGGTATTAGTTATACTCATAATATTTATAATGAAGAAGTTTATGACTCAGAAAATAATTTAATCGGATTATGGGATGCTGATAAAATTGAATGGGAAAGTGATGATGAAAAATATAAACATGAAACAAGAGTTGAGAATAAATTAAAAGGTAAAGATAAAGATAAAAAAGATAAAAATAAAGGTGCTAAAGGAAAAGATATTATTGATGAATCTTCTGAAGAAGAAGTAGAAGAAGAAGTAGAAGAAGAAGTAGAAGAAGAAGTAGAAGAAGAAGAAGTAGAAGAAGAAGAAGTAGTTAAAGAAGTAAAAAAAGATAAAAAAGATAAAAAAGAAGATAAATTAAGTGAATTGAAAAAAATCTTAGCGAATAAATCAGATTTAAAAGGTAAAAAATCTCCTAAAAAAGTTAAAAAAGAAACTTTTTATGATTCTATTAAAGTTAAAGATAAAAGTTATATTAGTAAAAAACAATTTGATGAAGAATTTAGAGGTTGGGGTTTTGGTTTTACATTCTTTCAATAAATTTGATTAAAATATAATGTATTTTAAAAAAAAACATAATGGTTGAACGATGCTCTCATGAAAGTTGTAAAAAAAAACTAAAACTTATTTCATTTGATTGTAAATGTGGTGGAAAATTTTGTTCTGTACATAGATATATGAATTCTCATGGTTGTCCATGTATAGAAGAGAAAAAAAAAACTTGTAGAGAAGAAATTAGTAATAATAATCCTGAAGTTAATTTTGCAAAAGTTGTTAAAATTTAATCATTTATTAAAGAGAAGTTATGAACATTCATTATTTTTTTAATACCATTTTGGACTTTTGTTTCATTCATTTCTATTTCACCAACCAGAAATTGAATTAGTTGAGCAATATTTTTTTGAGATTTATTTATTTCAAGTTTATTTACATCAATTTTATCTTTCCACAAATAAAAGATATCTTTAGATTGATTAAACAAATCCAAATAATTTTCTGGAAATACATATTTAGTATTTTTTATAATTTCTTCTACTGTCCCATATTGTTTAATGAGTTTTAGTGCTGAAATATTACCTATTTTTGGAACTGAATCACAATAATCACAACCGCAAAGAACACAAAATTCTACAAATTGATCATGAGTTAAATTAAAACCTGATATAATCTTTTGATAATCAAATATTGAAATAATATCTTTTCTTTTAATTGTTTTATCCTTACAATTTGTAATGAGTTTAGGACACCCATATACAATTGTATCCATATCTTCCGTCAAAACATAATCTACATAACCAATTCTACATAATTCTGCAGCATATGCTTCACCTTCTCCTACTTCAGGATGAATATATGAAACTCCCATAAGATTTAGTAGTTTTTTAACATCATCAATCATTTCTTTTGTCAATCTAATTGATGCTTTTTCATATTTATCTTTATCTTCTTGTGTACTCGAATTATCCATTTTTGCTTTTGCATTTTCAGATTTAACTTTTCTATCTTTAATAGTTTCAGATTTTATACTAGGAGGTCTACCATCAAAGATAAATATTAATTCTATATTAAGAGACAAATAATTTACAATTTTATAAAATAATCCAGACAAATGATTTGTAATCTTACCTTTACTATTCTTGAATAATGGCCGATTACCAATATTCAAAAGATTTTGATAAATAATTAGAGAAGCATCTACTGCAACTTTCTTTCCACTCAATCTATATAGATTTTCATGAATAATAGAATCAGGTGCTTCTTTCTTAATAGAATTAGTAAGTGATTTAATTCCCATATTTGGTTTTATAATTAAATAAATTATTATTCAAATTTTAAGTATTTTTAATAATCTTGAAACAAAAATATCTGAATCATAAAATTGTTCTCTTGATAAATTATTAAACCAATAATATTCTTGATTTCTTAGAAGTTCTTCATAAGGAACTGAAATTAATGATAATTTATTAATATCTTTGTAACGAATATTTGTTTGACCTAAATAATCTGTAATAAATATCTTATTATTAGATTTACTAACAGAACCATCATATTCCCCTGAATAATGATAACCATTTTTTAAATGATTTTCAGATAACGTTTTCTGAAGAATATTATCTGATGATGAAGGAAAATTTTGAGTTAATATTTTTTTATAAGATCTAATAAATTCTCCGTTATGTTTGCTACCAAGAATATATGAATTAGGATCATATCTTGATCTACCAAATGTAACAAAATCAAATGAATTTACTTTTGATAAAATATCATTTAAACTATAAACAATTGTTCCAGGTGATATGAATAATCCACCATTTTTTTCTAAAACATACGCGGATAATAAATCAACTCTATTTTTTAATGAATATTCCGATGTTGGACACATTTTAATAGGAAAATCATTTACATAATTAAGATAATTTTGAGGAGTTAAAACAATCAAACTTGTATTTAATCCATTTATTTTTTTCTCCATTAATTCTAAACATAATTTAAAGAATATAGGAATATCTAAATTTTTACTTAATAATTGAATTTTCTTTTCATTATTAAAATTTGTTGGAGTTTCAATATAGGTATAAACATTATATGATTTTAATGGATTAAAATTATTAATATCTTTTATTACAGGGATATTTATTTTATTCATTAAATTGCAAATTATATATAATACAAAAATAAATAATAATATTTGATATATTTGTTTCATTATATTAATAAAATATTTTTATTCTACTGAAAAATCACATTCAGGACATATTTTTTTTCTTTCAAACCAAGTTAATAAACAACCTCTATGATATTTATGACCACAATCTATCATTATTATATTATTATCTTTATTCATAGAATCCAAACATATTAAACATAAATTATTTGTAAAATCGCGTTCTACAGAAAATTCAATATATTTTGTTGTATTTTCTTTTTTTATTAAATTATTATTATCACTTTTTCTTTTAAAATAATTACAAACAAACATGTGAGTTAATATTAAAAATATATTTTATTAAACTATTATATGGATTTTAATTTTATGATTAAACGAAGTATTGAAGAAGTTTGTAATGAAGTTAAAAAAGAAGAAAATATGAATTTATTAAAACAGGATATTTTAAATCCAATAGTTGAACATGTTATGTTTCAAATGTATCCTTATATTTTAAAATTTATTATAGGATTTGTTTTATTGATTATATTAATAATATTCTTAATAATTCTGAATTTAAGGATAATTTATAAAAAATAATATATAATGACAGATTTTAACCGAAATATAATTGAATGGTGTGAATATGATAATAATATTAAATCTAAAATGGAAGAAGTAAAAACTTTAAAATCTAAAAAAGATGAATTAGAAAAGAATATTGTTTGCTACATTAATGAAAATAATTTACAAGAAAGTGTTTTTAATATTTCTTCATTAGATACTAAATTACAATATCATAAAAGTTCTGTAAAAGAAAGTATTACATTAAAGTTTTTAGAAAATTCATTACTAAAATATTTTGAAAATGATTTTGATAAAACAAATGAATTAATGGATTTTATAAAAAATAATAGATCATGTTCTGATAAAATTTCTTTAAAAAGAAATTAGAATTTCTATAAAATTTTTATATGTGTTTATATAAAATGGCAGATGAAAGTGAAAATGGAGATGTAAGTGGATCTGGATCTGGATCTGGAGGAGGCGGAGGAGCAGAGGGAGGAGCAACAGGAGGAGTAAGAGAAGTAACAAGAAAAGGAGACGAAGACACAAGAGATACTCCTCCTACTGAAGCTATAGGAGATATCGAAAATATTAAAGCGGGAATTGATAAATATATAGATCATATAAACGCTAGATTTGGATTTATTTGTGAAATAATTAGGGATCTGAATGCAGAAAAGGTTTCATTTATGGGAAGGGAGGAACTCGCGCGCGACGCGGTGCAGCGAGCGAAGGAGATGCACGAGAAGGTAGTGGCAGGTGTGCAGTCAGAGTTGGCGGCGGCTCGATCGGAGCACGATGAGGCCATTGTGGCGCAGAAGGAGGCGCACGAGGCGCAGACGGCGGCGCACGAGGCGCAGCTGCGGGCGTCGACAGCGTCGGAGGTTGCGCTGGCAGAGGAGCAAGTGCGAGCTGCGGTGGCGCTGGAGGCGGAGTCGAAGTTGAAGCTGCAGGAGAGGGAGCGTACAGTGGTAGGGCTGGAGCAGGAGCACAAGGAGGCTGTGGCTGCGCTGCAAGAGGAGGTCCGTCTGGCGAGGGCAGAGCAGGAGGCGGCAG
>Ga0209533_1005925_pt1 | contig 10306 bp, 4 predicted proteins | sample COG_04_FD_184748 | JGI IMG/M metagenome (GOLD analysis project Ga0209533, IMG submission 184748) | Pelagic Microbial community sample from North Sea - COGITO 998_met_04 (SPAdes) (version 2) | ecosystem: Environmental > Aquatic > Marine > Neritic zone/Coastal water | place: Helgoland, sampling... | reverse complement strand
CCTGCTCCTGCTGAAGCACCAACTGCTCCTTCTGCTCCTTCTGCTCCTTCTGCTCCTTCTGCTCCTTCTGCTCCTTCTGCTCCTTCTGCTCCTTCTGCTCCTTCTGCTCCTTCTGCTCCTTCTGCTGAAGCGCCAACTGCTCCTGCCAAAGCGCCAACTTCTCCTGCTCGCATCAACTGCTCTTTCTTCTTCTCCCACTGCTCCCACTGCTGATCCATCTGCTCCTGCTTCTGCTTAAGCGCCAACTGCTCCAGCTCATGCTGAAGCGCCAACTGCTCCTGCTCCTGCTGAAGCGCCAACTGCTCCTGCTTCTGCTTAAGCGCCAACTGCTCCAGCTCATGCTTCGGCAGGAGGAGGTCCGGCTTCTCTTGAAGCTCCTCCTGCCGAAGTGCCCACTGCTCCTGCTGAAAGAGGCGCAGGAGCAGTGACTTCCGTTTCTCCCACGAAAGCGGAAGTTCGCGCTGCTGAAACGCCAAGTGCTTCTGCGTCTCCTTGTGATCAAACAACTTCCGTTCGCGCTCCTGCTTCTGCTGAAACGCCAACTGCTCCTGCTTCTTCTTCAGCATGAATTGTTCGTATTTGTGATGCTCTTCAAGCGCGAACCACTGCTCATGCTGTTCCTGCTGCTGAATCCCCAAGTCCCAATCCTGAAACGCTAAGTCCCTCTCCAACTGTTCCTGAATCTCCTCCTGCTGCTCAGCGATAGTGGTACTGCTCATGCTTGGCTGCTCAGCGATAGTGGTTATGATTGGCTGGCTTGGTTTTTGGGTGATAGTGTAAAATTAATATACACTTTATAAGGGGGTTTTTTTTCAATTTTTTACATAATTGCTATCCATTCACGACTATCAATATATTCAATTATAATAACCTCTTATAAAATAAATATATTATATGTTTATGGTCTTTGCCCCATATATATAACCTTTGGTTATATATCATTAACCGAAGGTTAATTTCGTTAATTGCTATTAATAAGATTAACATTATTTTACACAATTGGAATTCATTTTATTTATTAATCATAATTGGATTATCATATTTGTAATATAATAAATTAAAAATTTATCATATTTGTAATATAATAAATTTTTATTGTGCTACACTTGCTCATCGACTATCGTATCAGTGCGAAATTACCATTCTCCCACTGCTTCTGCCACTTCCGCTTGACCTTTTTCTTGTGCGCATTGGATTCGGAATGGCGGCGCATGGCTGCTAGCGTTTTTGTATGTGTAAAGCTGGCGGTTTTGAGCTGGCGGTTTTGGCTTTCTGTGTAAAATTAATATACACTTTACAAGATTTATTTTTTCTATTTTTTATCTATAAAATAAATGAGGTAATAATAACATTCACATTGTTATTATTTTACACAATTGGAATTTATTTTATTTATTAATCATAATTGGATTATCATATTGCAAATATTAAATGATTTATCTCCATAAATTACAAAAACTTGTTTTTAGCTTTTGGTAATAAGTTCATAATTTATATAAGATAAAAAATAAATACTGGTTCACTGCAACACTAACCATATATTCATTTATATAATGGTCTTATAAATAAATTCATATATTTATGGTCTATGCCCCATATATATCATTATTGGTATTCGTATGATCACTATTCATATGATAGTTTACAATCACTTTCATTTTTTTTATTTATAATTTATTTGATATTTATTTATTTCTCCTCCTTGACTATTATATTGTTCTATTTCTAATCCAAAAGTTATATAAGTTTCAACTAAAAGTTGTGCAAAACTAGAAAAATATATATTATTAAATATTTTATCTTGTTTATCAGATCTAACATGATGCCATTCTTGTCCGTCAAGTTTATTCATTTTTGTTAGCTCATCTACAGTAGTTATATTATATAAATCATTTATTCTCGTTCGAATAAAATTAGTTATTTCATTAAAATTAGTTATTTCATTAAAATTCTGTGCAGGAACAATATTTAACTCTTTTAATTTATCAATTAATTTCTTAATTGTTTCTTTAACTAAATCTGTGAATATAGGAGGTAAAATAACATTTTTTTGGTTTAATGCATAAAATATTAATGGACAATATAACCATGATAATGTACCAATAGATGATGATGATGATGATGATGGTATTGTATAAACTTGATTTTGACTTCCATTTGTTATTGTAAATTTTTTCGGTTTTGTAATTATATTAATTATATTATTTCTCCATGTAACATTTGATATTTCCATAGCTAATTTATTAAAATCTTCTTGCTTATGATAATCATATTTTGGTAATTTAGTTATTAATTCATTGTATACTTCTTCAATAATTGTCCTAGTTTTTGTACGTAAATATTCATTTACTTCAATATGTATTTTAATGGGATTAATAAATGTTTTATTTTCCGTTTTATAATTATCATCATTAATTTCCAATGGTTCATATTTATTATTTGATTCATTTTTATGAAAAAACTCTTTTTTTTCTATAACCATTTCATTATAAAGTTGTTTTACTCTTTTTTCAGTATCTATATTTAAATCTGTATTAAATATATTTTTTAGACATGATATTATTGATTTAATATTAAGTAGAATTGTCCATTGATAATGGACAATATCAATATATTGAACATTAAACATTTTTTCGATACTATCAATATCTATTACAATTAATTGGTTTGTTTCTAGGTTATGTATAATATTCCAACATTTCTCTTGGATATCAAGATGGTGCCAGAATTGCATATTTAATTTTTTAAAATCTTTTATTATATTAATAAAACTATCATAAAGCTCTGTACTTTTTTCATGCCATGAGTCTGCAATATGATATAATCTTGTATAAACATCTGAATATACTATTGGTGTAAATTTAGTTCCAATTGTAGGATATATTGCAAATCCCTTAATTTGAAGGAATGTAGGTAATTTATCTATAATTCGTTTTTTTATAATTAGTTCATCAATATCTATTTTTCCAAGTTTATTTTTATATTCATCGATAGACAAGATAGTTAGTTCTTTTTTAAATTCAGAATAATAATTATCATTAGTTAATGAAATAAATTCTTTATCCTTGTCTTCAGCTTTTTCGGTTTTAATAAAACCATCTTTATAACTATTATAAATATTTGGGGTTTCATTATCATTAGTTAATGAAATTAATTGTACATAATCGACATTTACTGATTTTTTGATTTTAATAACACTATCTATATCACTATCATAATAAAGAATATGTGGTGTTCCATGATTCAAATATGTTAATTTATCTGGGCTTATATTTCTTATATAAATTTTGAAAGTATCTGTGCCACCTTTTAATTCAGAAAAAATTATTCTATACATATATATATATATATATATAAATAATATTTTAGTATCCTGACAAAAAGGGAGCGAAAATTATTGATATATAATTCGCTTAAAGTTAAAATAATGTATTTATTAAATGAGTAACTGGATTGAAAATAAAAAAATTATTACAAAAGTTTATAACCAACTGGATTGAAAATAAAAAAATTATTACAAAAGTTTATAACCAACTTATGAAGCAATCAAATGGTGGCTTTATAGCTAAACATAATTGGACATGTTGTAACACATGTGGATGGGCAGAAATACCTGATACTAACTAGAAGTAATTTCTTTAACCTTAAATTTCATTAATTCGGGTGGTACATGTATTCCTGAAATACTTAGAGCTTTCCAAACTAATGCATTAAATGCTATCACTTTATCATTATTTGATACTTCTATATTTGATTTATCATCTAAATCTTTTAAAATTTTATTAAATTTTGTAATAAATGGGGCTGATAAAACATCTTCGTATTTAAATGGATTATTAACTGACTCAGTTAATAAAATTTGGTCCCATACAGGAGTTTTATCAATTATTTTAAAATCAGAAATCTCAAGTCTAGTTTTATATGGATTATTTCGAATTGCCTGAATAGCTATTGGAATATCTTGAGGTCTTCTATTAATACCAATATATAAAGTTGGGGGTTTATCATTATAAAAACCAGAAAAGTAATTTTCTGCTGGACAATCTACTTCTTGTATAATTTTATTATTACTTTCAAGATAGTTTTTCCTTAACCCCATCTTTTTATCAAATACATAGACATTTTGACAAATATTTGTAACTGGTAATAAAGTTAAATATCTACATGAAAGCCCTTTCTTCTTAAGATTATCATATGTTAATTTTTCATAATCTTTAATATTATTAACTTTTGTTTCAATCCAGGTATAAAAACTATCATTTATCTTTTCATTATCATATATGTTATTATGATCACTATTAACTTTATTTATCGACATATCTGCTGTATGTGGAGGATCTTGTATAAAATATAACATTTGATATTTATTTGGCATCATACCTAATAATAACCTTAAACATTCATATTCTTCCTCATCCGTTTGTAATTTTTTATCTAACTCTTCTTTGGAAATACTTCTTAAAATTTCTATTTCTCTAATTATATCAGTAAACATAACTTTCTCTTTTAATTTATTGTTTTTTTCTTTAATAGCTTTTTGAATAATATAAAATAATAGAAATATATATACATGATCTTGAGGGGTTTGCCAACCCATTCCGCCTGTATTATAAAAACGATCTGGATACGTGTGTTCTAAATAAATAGAATTTTGTTTAAAATTATCTATCATAAATAATGAACTTAAAACATACTCATCTATTCCATAATTGTATTTACCTGTAGGTCTATGTTTTATTAAAGCCGGACCATTATTATTATCCAATAAAAATGCTAAACCAATTGAAGCATAATAATCTTTATCTATTAACCATTCATTTCTATTACTAAAATTACTCATTTGTACCCAACCTGCTACTGCACTTCTAGTAATAATACTATTATTTATATCACATTTAATTTTATCATTCCAATCTGGTCTATAAAAATGACTAGATGGTAATAAATATAATGGTTTCTTTTCTTTTCTAGATGCTGTTATAAATTCATTAAATAATATATAATCATTATAACCCATGGCATTTGTATGAGGATCTCTCCAAAATATACATTTTGGTCTTTTAACCGTTCTATTACTATATGTTGTTTCAGTTTGACGTAATATTATATATCTCATCAACTGTCCTAAATATCCATTAGTGATAACTCCTTCCATATTTGTACCAACATTTTCTAAAAATGTTTCATAAAATTGGTAAACAAATAAATTAGGTCCCTTTAATTTCATTCTTTCATCATTATTTTTAAATCTACATGCTCTATCAATTATAAATATAAACTTTTGTTTTTCATTATTAAATTTTTCTCTCTTTAATTCTTCTTTTATATATGATTTAAACTCTTCTATTTTTTTTTTAAGATTCTTTATTTTATTTAAAATTTCTAGATTATTATCACTATAATCCTCGTAATCGTGTATTTCAATAGAATCAAAATCATATGTTATTTCTTCTTCTCTAGTCTCGAATTTACGTAATAAATAGTGATCAAAATATTCTCTAATTTCAATATCTGGAAAATAAAATCTTACTAAAAGAATTTGTCTAATAAGTGGTACAATATAGATATTAAACCAAGTGTTATTTTTCTTTTTATCAAATGTATCTAATTCACCATCATTCGTACAAAATAAAGACATACATAAAACTACATCAGAATATACATTTTCATTTGGGTTCTCTAAACCCACTCTATATATATTAATATATTTTTTATCATTTGGATATGTTAATTTATCATAATTATCAAGTATATGTTGTTGTTTATTAAAAAATTTTGAATTATTATATAGTGATTCTGAACCTGTAGTTTTATAAGATACATTTTTTGAAGATCCACCCGTATATCCAGAATATCCAGAATCTCCCTGAATAGGGCCAGTATATGGAGGAAAATTAACTGGTAATTGTGCTATTATTCCAGTATGACCATGATTTGTGTCAGAAGGCTCTGTCCAAGGTTTATACTTATTCAATCCAGGAGCAGGAGCAGGAGCAGGAGCAGCAGTAGCAGGAGCAGTAGCAGGAGCAGCAGTAGCAGGAGCAGTAGCAGGAGCAGCAGTAGCAGCAGTAGCAGGAGCAGCAGGAGCAGCAGCAGGAGCATCATTCCATCTATAATTCTTAAGTTCTAATTCTAATTTATTATTTTCTTTATATAATAAAAATATATCACTAATAATTTTCTTATATTGTATTTTTATATCATCATTAGATAAAAAATAATTATTTATATTATTTTTTTTAGAAATCATATCATATAAATTCCAAATCATTATAATTAAATAATTATTATGTATGTTTTTATTTTTAGACAGTTCATATCTATCTTCACGACATATTCTATTTATTTCTTCTTTTAAATATTCATTATTTTTAAACATTTTTTTAATATGTATAATCATTGTTTCAATCTCATGTCGCAAACTGTTAATTTCAATCATATTTAATTGAAATAATTGCAACATAATAGAATTTAATTTTTTCATATATATATATAATTATTATAATTATAACTTAAATTTTATATATATACAATTAATGATTCTTTCGTTTCAGGTGAATTTCGTTATCATATTTGTAATATAATAAATTGCTTGTGCTCAGCGTTCATGATTCTTTTGGTTTTGTGTGTAAAATTAATATACACTTTATAAGGGGGTTTTTTTAAAATTTTTCATCTATAAAATAAATATCATTACGCCAACCTACAACACTAACCTATCCATATTTTCATAATTAAAATAATTCAGGTTAATTTCGTTAATTGCTATTAATAAGATTAACATTATTTTACACAATTGGAATTCATTTTATTTATTAATCATAATTGGATTATCATATTTGTAATATAATAAATTTTTATTGTGCTACACTTGCTCCTGCTCCTGCTTCAGGAGAGAGAGCTTCGGCAGTTGGGCCTCTTCGCCAATGAGCGCGGTGATCATGTAACACATTTCCAGGAGGTCATTCCGTGTTACTGTGTGGTTTTGTAAAGGGTTCTTCACAGTTCTGACATGTATAACGTGACGGCATTGACAAGCCGCGCAGTAGACTGTTGTGGCTGGACGTTGTAGGTTCCGTCAGACATTGCTTTGTCAAATGCGACGACCGATTCACAAAAAAATGTAGTTGCCACCCTTTATCTCTTTATTGATGAAGCTGTATTGTTACTTGACCTTCTGATGTTCCTGCTTGAGCTCATGAACTTCCTGCTTGAGCTCTTGAAGTTCTTTCTTATGTTCCTGCTTGAGCTTATGAAGTTCTATCTTATTTTCCTGCTCAACCACCGCTTTCATAAAGCGGTGGTTGAGCTCCTGATTGAGGTTGTTATACACTTTGTCCAGCTCCTCCTGCAGCTGCAGAATCATCTTTTTTGCTTCCACAAGCTGCTCACCTTCATCCATAATAATGGATATGATAGATATAATCACGATGGAGAAATGTAAAATTAATATACAATTTATAAAGATAATTTTTTCAATTTTTTATAAAATAAATGAGGTAATTTAATAATATTGTTATTATTTTACACAATTGCAAACCATTCACGGACTATCAATATATTCAATTATATTATCTTCTTATAAAATAAAAAGATAGTAATAAAATTATTACTATCTTTTTAGTGTTTTACTCCTGCATATCGACATCCTTCAGCCATACATGCCATACACATCGGTGACATCAGACACATCCCATGAGCTGATGTCGCAATTGAATGCAGCAGCACCATTGAACATGCACTTCATATTGGTGACGGCAGACACAATCCATGAGCGGATGTCCTTATTGAATGCAGTAGCACCAGCGAACATGTAACTCATATCGCTCACGGCAGACACAATCCATGAGCTCATGTCGGAATTGAATTTAGCAGCCCCAAAGAACATCCAACTCATATTGGTCACGGCAGACACATCCCATACGCTAATGTCGGAATTGAATGCAGCAGCCATATGGAACATACTACTCATATCAGTCGCAGCAGACACATCCCATTTGCTGAGGTCCCCATTGAATGCAGCAGCCATATAGAACATACTACTCATATCGGTCACGCCTGACACATTCCATAAGCTGATGTCCTCATTGAAGTCTCTAATCCGACATAACATCTTCATGTTGAAGACTCCTGAAACATTATTTAACTCTCTAGTCCAACAGAACAGCTTGTTCATGTTCGTGACTCTGGAAACATTCCACTTGCTGATATGACCATACTCCTTTGTAGCTTTAATTGGGTCTTCACACCACTCATTGACAGCCCTACGAATGTCATCGTCTGATCTCATGTACTTGCTTGGAAGCAGCGGCCCAAAGTTAACCCAAATGAAGTCAGAATCACCCAATAAACTAAAGTTATTATTTTTTCTCGCCAGGAGATTTAGAATTAATACAAATGCATGTCTCGACATATCCATCTCAGAAGACATGATGCTGTGTTGCTTTTCTTTACCCAATGTTTTTTTAGAAATGTAAAATTAATATTTATTTTATATTTACTTTAAATATTTTCTTTTCAATTTTTTATAAAATAAATCAGGTAATTTAATAATATTATTATTATTTTACATAATTGCTATCCATTCACGACTATCAATATATTCAATTATATTATCCTCTTATAAAATAAATATATTATATGTTTATGGTATTTGCACCATATATATAACCGAAGGTTATATATCATTAACCGAAGGTTAATTTTGTTAATTGCTATTAATAAGATTAATATTATTTTACACAATTGGAATACAAAAATATTATTTATCATAATTGGAATACAAAAATATTATTTAACATACCAATTATCTTCGTCAGACCATTCCTCAGACCATTCATCATTGATCGTAGGTGCGGGTAGGTGCGGATAGTACGTATCTATAACATACTCCAGAGGCTTACTAGATTCACTAACTAAATTACCGTTTTTCCTTGAATAAGTGAGCTGCACATCCTCCAGCCTCAGCATCAGCTTCAGGTTCTGCAGATACTTCAAGTTCCCTGTCGGGAAAATAAAAAACGGGTTGTGGTAGTAGTACAAGATAGTAAGTGTCTTCAGCGTCTCGCAGTCCTTCAGCCCCTTCAAATTTATATCATCTTCCCAGGAGCTGATACTAAGTGACTGCAGCATCTTGCAGTCTGCCAGCTTATCAAAATTCAGCTTCACACCCGAGAGAATGCAATAGGCATCGACAGTAAGTCTCTGCAGCATCTTGCAGCCCGCCAGCATCGCCAGCTCATCCACGCCTATTAGCGAGCCTCTGATATCGAGCGTGTGCAGCGCCGCGCAGTCACCCAGCCCCTCCAAATTGTAGCAATAGTTGAACGTCAGTGTGACCGGCACGAACGCGCTACATCCCAAATATTCCGCGTTCAGATCGCACTTTCTGATGTTAAGCGTGTGCAGTGTATTGCAGCCCGCCAGCACCGCCAAATTCGTCAGTCCATCGCACTCGTTAATCGTCAGTGTGTGCAGTGTCTTGCAGGTCGCCAGCTCTGCAAACCTGCAAGACACTGCATCGCACTCGTTGATCGTCAGTGTGTGCAGTGTCTTGCAGGTCGCCAGCTCTGCCAACCCCAAATTATTCCCCGTCAGATCGCACTTTCTGATGTTAAGCGTGTGCAGTGTATTGCAGCCCGCCAGCACCGCTAAATTCGTCAGTCCATTGCACTCGTTGATCGTCAGTGTGTGCAGTGTCTTGCAGGTCGCCAGCTCTGCCAACCCCGACACATCGCAATCGCAGTGGTTGATCGTCAGTGTGTGCAGTGTCTTGCAGCCCGCCAGCCATGCTAACCTCTGCACTTTGCAGTTGTCGATATTGAGCGTGTGTAGCATCTCGCAGCTCGTCAGCAAATCACACCTGTCGCTGTCGAGCAACTTCTTGGGATATGCGGACGGTAGCGTCATATGGCCCATGTTGATGGTGCGTACTATCAACGCAGACAACGGGTCTGACGTTACCATGTGGCCCATATTGATGGTGTGTACTGTCCACGCAGAAAACGGGTTTGACGTCATTGCACTTATCTTTACATTTGCATCTTCTGGCGAGAGCACATGCAGCGCACGGCTGGAATGTAAGTTAGCATCCTTCAGCACAACTAACAACTTCTTGGATAGCACCGGAAGCACCTGCTCGAAACAAAATACGGAACATACAATAACCTTCGAGAATATTTTCTTGATGATATCGTTAGGTAAGTCCTCAAACATAATATTGGAGACATTATCGGGGACTTTCTCGACCGCAATCTCGGAGACTACATTTTTCTGCTTAAGGAGCTTTTTCTTTTTCTTTTTCTGG
>Ga0209533_1005922_pt1 | contig 10309 bp, 3 predicted proteins | sample COG_04_FD_184748 | JGI IMG/M metagenome (GOLD analysis project Ga0209533, IMG submission 184748) | Pelagic Microbial community sample from North Sea - COGITO 998_met_04 (SPAdes) (version 2) | ecosystem: Environmental > Aquatic > Marine > Neritic zone/Coastal water | place: Helgoland, sampling... | reverse complement strand
ATCTACATATACTATTGGTTCATACATTAAAGCAGCGTTTAATAAAGGATTATTGGTACTTTCTCTATCAGTATCAGTACCTTCAAATGTTGGAAATGAACGAGCAGTAGCGTATTCCAAATTACCAAATTGTCCTTGATAATAAAAATCCTTTTTCTCACAATTCATAACTTGAATACGATTATTATAAGTATCTGGAACTAACACACTCTGAATACTATCGTCATATAACATTCCTACACCAATATTATCATACTTATCTTCTACTTTATAGTTACTAGAAACCTTCTGTGCGGATAAATCAGCAAAACCTTCTATATGGGGTTGAAAAACTCCTTTATATAAAGATTGATTCCATTTATTATTTTCTGGATTAATCGGATGGTCTACTTTATTTGCCTGAGAACTACCCTCTCCACCATATTCTAATTCATGAATACCATATTTATTATTTCCTAAACTAAATGGAGCTATATCTCTTTGATATGGTATTCTACAATTAATAGATTTATCTATACTACATTTAGCATTACCTCTTAAATAACTATTCTTTAAAAAATCTAAATCACTTAGTAAAGAGCCATTATCTTTATAACTTTTTTGTGTATATTTCTTAGTATTAGTATCTTTTAAACTATCAACAGTTTCAATTTCATTTAGTTCTAACAATAGAGGTTCGAAGGTCTCTAAATTATTTATTTTTGTTTTTAATATATCATAAACTGCTTCGAAATTTTCTGGGTTAGTAATAATATTATTGATATTTTGTAATTTTAATTTTAACTTTTCATTTATAGCTATCATCATTTTTATTAAAATATCAGTATCGGTTTTATAACCAGAGTCTACAATTTCAACATCTAATTTAATATTAAATTGCGGTTTTCTATTAGTATCAGATGTAAATCTTTGAGGTCGAGTAGTTGCTCTTAATAAACGATAACTATCTATAATAATTAAATCATCATTTCTAGTATCAAAACAACTACCTGTTGCTTTATTAATAGGAATTACAATTGGATTTGGATTATTATTCATATCCTTATATATATCTCCTTCCCCATGCAGAACCATATCTTTTCTAAATTCACTTACATCAATATTTATTAAATTTTTTCCGGAATCAGAAAATAACTCTATACTTTTAGTTAGAGAGTGATATGGAAAATTTTTACTATAAGATTCTATTTTTCTGATTCTGAGTAGTATAAAAAATACTACTATAAAAAGAACTATTAAACCTATTTTTATTTTACTATTCATAGAAACAATATTATAATATAATTAGAAAAAATTTAATCTCTTTTTTCCAAACATTATATCAATTAACAAAAAAAATAAAAAATACAAATAATAAATTATTGACAGGGACCGGTAATATCGGAGTAATCCCACTGTTGATTAGACATATTATGACACTTTCTCATACTAATTTCCCCTTCTTCCATATGTAAGCATAAATCTCTTTCTTCTTGTTTTTGACATGTTTGACCCCCAGATACACCTGGACTATAATAAGTATTAAATTTACCATAGTTAGTATCACACACATTAGAAGAATATTTACTATCACTGGGTCCTTCTGCTTCTGCTTCTACTTTCTGGGGAGATTTTCGAGTAAGAACATAATGAGGTTTCTCTAAATTCTTTTTAGTGTTCTTAATATTATAGTCTTTAAAGTCTCCTATATCTTCTATTCTAGTAAGATTAAAATGCTGGTTAGGATCATTTACCATACAGTGTTCCGTTTTAATATCCATACTACTTTCGTCATAGGTTAAGCAACCCCCGTTTACAAATACCATATTTTTATCTAATTTATCTGATCCTAACTTATCGCAATTGTTTATTTTATAAACATTTAATAAAGAACCATCTTCCCTAGAAATAATACTATTATAATGTGGATGGTCCTTAACCTTAGTTTTCTGACTAACATCTCCTAACTGACATCTTAATGCTTCTACTTCCTTTAATTTTTCTTCCATTCTAGTAGATCTCTGTTCTTGTTCGTATTCCTTAACTTGGTGAATACTTTTTTCTAAATCGTATCCTTTCTCTAACTCTTGACTAAGTAATAATTGGTCTTTTTTACCTTTTCTGTTTAGTAATTGTGCTTTACCGCTCGCTATTTTCATTTTATTAAATAAGTCAGTCTTAATTTGGTTTGATCTATTCGAAACTCCTTTTACATTATCTACTACATATTCTTGATACTTATTAACTAAATGATTTTCATCATGGTTGTTATCACTACCTGACACAAAACCTTCGTTTAAACTCTTACACTGTGCTGTATCAGGAATGCTAGTTTGTGGAACAAAATTTTTTATTTGCTGTAAAGCATTTGCCATTTGTGTAATAGATCTATTTGACATAACTGAATTATTATTATTGTTATTATTACTATTAGATATATTATTTAGAGGATTAATATTTGAATCACTATACCTAGAAGGAACAATTGTTTCATTCTTATATTCTACAACATATTTAAGACTTTCTATTCTTTTCTTTATTAAAGATACTCTCTCTGTTAGTTTTGTTTCTATATCTTTATAACTAGTATCAAATTCTAACTCGTCTAATTCAATTCTACTCCTTTTATTACTATTTTTTAAATAGGTGTTAATATCATTTAATAAATTCTCTAATCCTTTTCTTTCTTCTTCAGACGTCATCGGTTCTATATATTCAGTGTCTCCTTTTGCTAATTCTGAGAAATATTGAGATTCTAAACTTTTTCTAATTCTATCTTCCTTATATTTTTTTTTAATTTCATCTGTTGTTATACCTTCTGTTTCAGCAGTATGTAACGCTAACGCATCACTAAAATTAAATTTCTGAGAATAATAATCAGTATCATTTAAATACGTTCTCTTCTCTTCTTTTATTTTATCTTTTATAGTCCATTTTAAATTATCATCACTACCTCCTAAGGTATGTTTAGTTAAATTTGCCTTACTAGTTAAAAATTGGTTAGATGCTGTCACAGGTGATAGTAAAAAATAATCACCATATAAGTCAGAATCTGAAACAAGATTAAATTTAAATTCTTCTTTAACGACTCCTAAATCATTAACAAGATTAGTTTTATCTTCGTCGTCAGTAACGCTACCATTCGCATATTTTAAATATTTACCATTTTTACTATTTTTCACCGTAAAAATACCAGGGACTGGAGATTTGTTTTCTCCTTGTTGATATATTTTACCTAAGGAATAATAAATTTTCATATCACCCTTCAAAATATAAACATTACATGCATTCTTACTTACTATACCTGGAATTAATACTTCCGAACCTGTTGTTAGTTGTTTAATATCTGGTCTACTAATATCACATTTTGCTTTACCTCCTAAAGTAACATAAGACATTACCTTATTATTACAAGAACCTCCTGTCATAGTATTACTATTACAATCGTCTATAAAACTATCTGGTAAGCCTGAAGAACAAATAGTTTTAGTTACAATATCAATCGAACCACCAAATTTTCTTTGATAATATTGAATGTGGTTTCCTTTCCCTGAAAATGATATAAATTCCTGTTTAATTAGAGGATACGTTTCTTTAGTCTTAATACTATCTGTTCTTCCAGGGGTGTTATCAAAAATATCTTTACTTGTTACTCTATTACATAAAAATATTTTTTGTGCTGTTTTAGTATCTTTTAAACAGGGGTAACCTTTATAATCAATGTATTTATAAAATACCATAAATGGATAACCTATTCTATTAACATAAGATTTGCTAGTATCTTCCCAAATACATTTTTCATTCATAATTTTTTTTTTAGAATCTATTATTTCTTTATTCTTTGTATTTTTTTCTAGAAAATCAATATATTTTTGATCCACATACATATCATCTAATTCGTAAATACCTCTTAATCTATCACGATTATCTACCTCTTCCTTATTTTCTAAAATAAGATTTTTAAAATCTTCAAAATTAGTTATTTTTTCTTGATACCATATAAATTTGTTCTTATTTTTTTCATCAGCATCTAAAATAACATCACTCTTTTTTTTACTCATTAATTTATAAAAATCATAGTTTCTATCATCTCTATTAATTCCAATTTCATCACATTCCAATTTTAAAAATTTAAAATTTAAATCTACAACTTCTCCTAATGGATCCTTATCTTCAACATATTCATTATTAACATTATACTGTAAATGAAGAAATACTTTATCTAATTTAGTTGCGTTATTTTCTTCAAGAAGAGAACCAACTGTATTATAAACTAATATATTAGGATAAACTTTTAGTGGATTAGAACTACCGAAAATCTTATCTTTGTTAGTCATAAGAATATCTAAATGTTTCTTTCTCCATAATTTAGGTTTTTTTAAAAATAAAGGGTGATTCTCCATAGTAGTTTTAATTTTAAGTAGTTTAGAGTTATCCTGTGCTTTAATATTATAAAATCCCGTGTGCTTTAATACAGAATATATTTCTACCCAATCGGCAAAATTTTTAAATTTATTTGTATCTTGCGGTTTACCCTTAATATTTTGATTACTAATAAAAAAATTATATAAACTATCTTGTTTTATACCTTCAAAACCTAACATAACTTTAAAGTCTTCTATATTATAATTAAATTTTTGTGCTGGTATACATTCAGAGATAAGTTTAGTAATATTACTAGTATTAAACCTACCATAATATTGATTCTTATTATCGTTTTTCTTCTTTATCCTTTCATAAATAGTATAAATAACTCTTCTGTTATGTCTAATATTTTGTTTAATAGTAGGAGTTGTATTAGTTTTATATAAATCATAATTAAAATCTAAAATACCCATAATATTTTGTTCTTTATTAACATAACCAGCATCTTTGTAATAATAACGTAAATCTTGCGTTTCACCTGATAAAGGCAATTTTCTTATAGTAGGCATATCTATTGGATTTGTTGTTTCATCTATATAAGAACTATCTATATTATCATATTTATTTTTATTCACTTCTTTTTTGAAATCTATTATTTTAGTTATGTTAGATATAGAAAGACTACTATTAAAAACTATAACAATAGGATCAACTGTATTTAATAATACACTTATTTTATCGTCAATAACAGTTTTTTCCATAGTTACTTGTCGTAAGTCATAATTATCATTAGTAATTGCAGCCGCTAACATATTTAATTTACCCTTATTATTTACACTAAATCCACAGAAATCTATTATCTTTTGGTTATCGACATTTATCTCAACTAAAATAGACAATAATCTACCTAACTCTAAAATAGCAGGTATACTTATTTTATTATCATTCGAATTAGAGTTACTATTTAAATTATTAATAATAGTATCATTAATAATATAATGAGGTAAATATGTTTTTATTATTTCTATTTCTTCAGAAGTAAAAGAAATATCAAATAAATTAGGAGTATTAGTATTAGTATTAGTATTAGTTGTTACGCTGCTACAATTAGTAACCTTATTATTATTATTATTATTATTATTATTATTATTATCACTAATTTTTTTTAAAATTAATTCTTCTTTCAATGAAACTAGATTTTGATTTAATTTATTAATATCAGAATTTAATTGTGTTGATAATAATTTAAAATTACTTAGATTTGTTATTATATTAGTATTAAGATTACAATTAAAAGTATATTTTTTATGTTGTTCGTCAGTTATATTATATTCTAAACGAAACAATGTTCCTCTATGTAGAGTTGATTCATTGGTATCTACATTTAAATTTATACAATAAATAGTATAATATTGTGAATTATTACCTTCTATATTACTCTTTTCTTGATTATATTTAAGATAAATATCACTATATAAATATTGTAAACCAACTATTTTAATTATTTTTACTAATATTTTAGTATCATCACTCTTATTTATTGGATTATAAAGAGATAGTCCTGTTTCCGAAGAGTGAAACATAATAATATAACTCTTATCAGTTTCAACATAGTCTCTAACAAAAACACATACGTATTCGTGTTTTTTAATTTCATCTTGGGAGACTCCCCATGCTGTAATTACCTTATTACCTCCATCTTTATTATAATCCATAAATACATCATTATACTCTCTATCTACTAATTCTTTTCTATCACCTCTTAATAATCTATTACGACCTCTATTTAAAACCCATACATAATTATGTGATTGTTTTACTTCTCCAATAGTATCAATTTCATTTTTAGAAAAGGGTTGTATATTATCTATAACAAAATCGTATTTTCTGCTAGTAAAATCTGGTAAATTATATAAAGATTCATCCTTTTTATTATTATCATCATTATAATTAACATCTAATAACAAAGGCATATTTTTACAATCTGGATTATTAAAACCTTCTATTGAATTCTTTTCATCAAACTTATTAATTAGCGTCCAAGCAACATATAAAAGAGTTAGTATTAATAATATAATCAATAAAGGTTTTATATATTTCCTCATAATTATATTATAATTAGAAAAAAAAAGATTTAATAGACCTATATAAAAAAATTAGTTTCCATATTTAGAATCACACTCCTTTTCAGTTTTTAAACTTTCGAACCGAGCATAGTTACTATCAGTACATTCCTGTAAACCAATATTATTACCCCTTATATTCAAACACATTTTATTATTATCAGAGGATGTAATAACATTAACCGGATATACCATACCACTATCTGGTTGTAAATTACTCTTTAAATATTTATTATATTCGTCGTCGTTGGCTATATGATTTATATTAAAACTCTGCGCCTTAACATTTGAACATTTACCAATATCTAAAACATAATTATCATTCACTTTCTGACTAACTAAACAACCTTTATTAGCCTTAATATTATAAGTATTATCCTTAATATTCTGAACTGATAAGACCTGACCGTCACCAAGAGATTTCATAGATTTAATACTATCTAACTGGGATAAATTTAGTCCTTTCTGCTCTTTTTCTAAATCAGCTATTTTCTGATTAATATTTTTCATTTTCATTTCCTGTGCTTTTTCATTCTCGTTAAAATCCCTAAATGCCTTATCTTCTTCTGTTAAATTTGCTTCTTCTTGTCTAATTCGGTCTTCTTTGGCAACTTGCGCCTCTATTTTTCTTACTTTATCATTTAGAGTAGTATAGTTACTGGCACTATATTCTTTTAATCCTTGCAATTCTTGTTCTAATTTATCCATACCATTAAGAATACCTTTTTTTTGTCCGTCACTCAAAAAATTATATTCTTGTACTAATCTCATATTATTAGGATTTCTTAACCACGTTTCGTTAGAAAAATTAATTTTATTGACGTCCTCTTTATTTAATTCATCAATTTGACCATATTTACTATGTTTATGTGGATTATAATCCGCAAATTTTTCTATGTTAGATTTATTTTGCATTTTAATTTTTTGAAGTTTATTACTTATATCCATCATATTTTTTTTATAATTATCCCTAAATTCATTGATATTAATACCACTAATTTTTGATATATTACTAAAACCTTCACTTGGAGAAGGTATTGGAGTATATTCTACATTACTATCGCTTATAATGTTTTCAATAGTATTGATTAAATTATTAAAATAACTACTATTTTTATATAAATCACCTTTAAAGTCCATAAAATCTATATCAAATATAGTATTTATTAATTCTAAATTACCGGTTTTAAGTCCTTCTATTATTTTAGTACTAAACTCTTTATCTCTTATTGCTTCATTTTTTTTAGTATTATCAGTATCTTCTAATTCACTATTAATATTCTCCAATATTCTTCTAAATTTCTGTGATAAGTTAATATCAGAACTATTGTTTTTTCTATCTCTTAAAATATTTTTTAAATCTAACTGAATATGAAATAATATTTTACCTCTTCTAATATTATCTTTTTCTAATTTACTTAATATTTTCCTTTTATCTTGGTCTGTTAGTTTTTTTTCTTCGTTAGAAGGAGCAGGTTCGTTAAAGAAATTTTCTTTTATATTTTTTTTACATCTAAATACATAGACTAATATTAGAACAATAGCAAAGATAAATAAAATAAGTAGTTTCATCTAATTATTTTATACCAAGAAATTAAAAAAAAAAAATTTAAATATTACACTTATTACTATCGGAATAACCTTCAAAACGAACTTCTTCATCGCCATTACAAGGAACTATTTGTAATTGTTTATTATTTATTGAGACACACTTAGTAGAATTATCTGGTTGTAATACATAAAAAGGATAACTTACGTTTTTATTTTCCGCATCCGTTAAATTATCTTGTATGTTAGTGGCTAATAAATAATTATATTCATCTAAATTATTTATCTTATTTAAAACAAATTGTTGTTCCGTATCGAAACTATTACATGGTAAGATACCATAATCGTCCTTTTTACCGAATCTACTACTCTTATCATATGCTAAACAACCTTCATTTAAGAGAACTAACCTTTTTTCTCCGTTAAGTTCCTCTAACTGAACTAATGAATTTTCCTTAATAGATTTTAAAGTTTTAATATTAAGATCACTTAACCTAGTTTTTTTACCGTTATATTTTTCTACTTCGGCAAGTTTTTCTTCAATTCTATATAACTGTTCTTCTTGGTTAGTTTGATTTTTTACAAATTCTTGGTCTTCTTTAAAAGTATTTGCCTTAATTAACTTATTTATATTATTTTGAAAACTACTATCTAACTGATTATTATATAATTGATCAATATTCCTTTTAATACAACCCACATTATTTGTTATGTTAGTTTGTGCTGTAGTAATTTCTCCACTTGCCTTACTTTTATTATACGCTAACATTTGATAATAAGTTTGAACCAATTCTGGATTCTTTTCTGATAATTCATTAACATTTATTTTCTCTAACATAAACTTACCAGTTGTTGAATTATATAAATGTGTATGATAGTTATTTGTATTTTGATTAAATGTAAAAATCTTTACCTCAGTTTGATCTAAAGTTTCATAACCACCATCTTTTTTCTTGACAGTTCTCATATAATATTTATAATTATTACCTGGTATTAATCTATCTTTGTTAAATCGATGTTCGGTTCTCATAATAGTATTACCTTTTAATAGTTCTTCTTCATCTAAAATAGTTAGTAGTTTATCATTATTATTAATATCTTTACTGTCATTACTACTTGAATTAAAATAAAAAATATAACTGAAATTATCTAAATTAGATTCCTGTAATAATTTATTTGGTGCTTTCCAAGTAACCTTCACTTCTCTAGTAATATTATCAATAGAAATATTTAAATTAGTTACTTTAAAACTTAATGGCGACGGTGGTTTAATACTATCAATTGCGGAGTTATAATAATCTAAAATATTTTTAGATACATTCAGTTTATTATCCTTATCTATCTCTTTTAAATATAGACTCCACTCTTTTGTTAATCCTGGTCTATAAAATAAACCTGTTGGATATATAACATTGGATTTATCTTCAATTGATATTAATAATTTTAATTCTAATTCATTATCAGATACTTCAATATACTTACTATCATTAGGTGGTATAAATTCTATTTTTTTAGTATTACTAGGAGTTATAATAAGAACCTCAATATTATCAAAAAAAACCTTTTTAATTTTATCTAAATTATTTCCTTCTATTACTACTCTTCTATCATTATTCCCTACTATATCAATCTTAGTTATTCCTAATAAGTCTTCTATATTATATTTATCTGATATTGAACTAACAAAATTTTCTTGATTCTCATTTTTAATAATACCTAATAAAAGTTTATTATAATTGACAATTTCTTCTCTTTTAATATTACTTCTTAATTGATAGACAATAATACTACAAGATACTAATACTATCAAAATTAGAATAGCTATATTTATATAATTTAAATTCATTAATAATTATAATATAAATAGAAAATAAAAAACTGCTTATTTTTAATTTTCCTCTTCTTGTCTGTTTCTTAATTTTTCTATTTTTTTATTCATAAATTTCTCCGTTTTATCAGCGCACTTTCTAACCTTAAAACCAAATAAGAATAATATACCTACTAAGGCAAATATTAATATACCAATTGATATATAAGTAGTTATATTTACCTTCTTTATACTAGAATTTACAATCGCATTTGTAAATATATTATTATTAGTTAATACATTATTTCCATTTTTATTATTATTATTATTATTATTATTATTATTATTACTGTTATTATTATTTATATTACTATTAACATTATTACTATTAACATTATTACTATTGTTATTACTATTATTACTATTGTTATTTCTTCTATTATTTAAATTACTATTATTCACATTATTGGAATTATTATTGTAGTTA
>Ga0209533_1005911_pt1 | contig 10320 bp, 7 predicted proteins | sample COG_04_FD_184748 | JGI IMG/M metagenome (GOLD analysis project Ga0209533, IMG submission 184748) | Pelagic Microbial community sample from North Sea - COGITO 998_met_04 (SPAdes) (version 2) | ecosystem: Environmental > Aquatic > Marine > Neritic zone/Coastal water | place: Helgoland, sampling... | reverse complement strand
AAGGGCGCCCTGTAAAACGCCGCCCTGCACTAACTGGGGAGGCTGTTGCTGGTCAAGCGAGGCGCTGCGATAAAGTGTGGCGCCGTCGTACTGGCCGTTTTCTATAAAAGAAAGCAGATAGTTGGTGGCCTGTGGTGCGCGCTGGGCATCTAATGCCAGAGTAATGTTGCCAAGTTCAGTTTCTAGTACCACCAATACCGGCTGTTCAGAGTCTTGGTTGCTGCAGCCGGCGACGGTAAGCAGTAAGGCCGCGAGTATGATTAAAACGTGTTTGTGCATAGTTGGGCCCCCCTCAGAGGTTTGCTCGGTATTATTCTTATTAGTCGCAACTATCGACACTTTGAAAGAAATGATGGTAGCATCAAGTCGGGGTGGCGACATATCTTTTTGCGACAGCAGGAATATCTTTTTATGACACAACAAGACGATGAGGCTCTCAACGATGCCATTGCGATACGATATTAATAGCCCCGTACTGACCGCTGCGGAAATTTTTCTTGGCAGCCAAGAGGCGGCCGCAGAGCTGGGCGGTTCACTTGAGGCGTCCATGCAACATAGCGGGCTTACACCCGCGCAAGTGATTGACGGTGAAGGTTTCGTGCCGCTGCATAAAGTGGTGAGTTTCCTCAACCACGCTGCCCAAGAATTGAATTGCGATTATTTTGCTCTGTTAGTGGCCAAGCACCAGCCACCAGCCCGTTTTGCCATGATCGGCCAATTGGTAAGATTCTCGCGCGACTTGGGCCATGCTATTGATGACGGTATCCGTTTTTCTATACTGAACAGCCAATACAGCCGCTGGGTAATAGAGCGCGACCAGCACGCTATGTCGCTGATCCGCGAGGTGCGCGTGCAGCTAGACGCGCCGATCATCCAGATGCAGACATTGGCGCTGGCCGTCACTTATAAAGCGATGAATGGCATCTGCCAGCGCAGGATTAAATTAAACCAAGTAATGTTTAGCCATGCTCAGCCGTCCTCACATGAAAAAATAAAAGCGTTCTTTGGTGTTCAAGTTTTTTATGACCAGCCGCAGACCGCGCTGGTTTTTCCCAATGCGGAGCTCGAGAGTCCCATACCCAGCGCCGACCCGCAGGTGCACAAACTGCTGCTGCGCCATTTCGAGGATTTATCCGTAGAAGAGGGTGCTAATCTCAATCTTATCGAGCGGTTGCGGCGCGAATTGCGCCAAACAGTTGGCTCCAGGCGGTGTACTTTGGAGTTGATAGCGCAGAGTTGGGGCGTCCATCCGCGCGGCCTGCAGCGACGATTGCGCGAGCACGGCACCGGTTTCAGGGAGCTGTTGCAAGATGTCCGCCAAGAACTTGCCGAGTCCTACCTAACCAATTCCGCCATTGCCGTGTTGGAGCTGGCAGACCTGCTCGGTTATCGCAATGCCAGCGCGTTTTCACGCGCGTTCAAAGCGCAAACGGGGTACTCTCCCGAGCATTGGCGTGAAAGGCGACAGGTTGAAGTGGAGTCATAAAATGATACGCATGCTGTCGCGAATTGATACGCAATTTATCCTCGCTTGCCTACACTAGTGTGCATCAGCGTGCACTAACGGCTGCTCCCATACTTATAACAATCAAGGCTCTCTAAAATGAGTCGGAGGATATAGACAATGCAAACCCTTATTACCCGTACTCCCCGCCGGTTAGCGCTTGCTGCTGTAGTGGCATCGCTCTCAGCCCCCGTTGTGGCCAACAACACGCTCGAAGAGATTGTGGTTACCGCACAGCACCGCGAAGAGTCACTCACCGATGTGCCAATTGCCATTACCGCCCTTGGTGCTGAAGAACTGCGCACCTCAGGCATTGACGACCTGAATGGCGTCTCTATGCGCACCCCAGGCTTTAGCATGGGATCGTTTACTCCATCGCAGCCACAGCTTTATATCCGCGGCATTGGTTCAAACGATGATGGTGCTGCGGGCGACCAATCAGTAGTGGTATTTTTGGATGGTGTCTACCTCGGTCGCACCGCGGGACAAGCGTTCGACCTGTTCGATTTAGAGCGCATCGAAGTACTACGCGGCCCACAGGGCACTTTGTACGGTAAAAATGCGGCAGGTGGCGCCATTAATGTGGTTTCACAAAAGCCCACTGAAGAGTTCTCTGGCGCTATCGAGCTTTCTGCAGGGGACTTAGGCTACAAATCCACTCGTGCCAAAGTTTCTGGTGCACTGGCCGAAAATGTAGCGGGTAAAATTGCTGTTAGCTACAAAGAGCGCGACGGTTATGTTGAGAGCTTGGCTGAAGACGCCAACTTTGATGATCTTAATGGTTATGAAAGTGCTGCAGTACGGGGCCAATTGTTGTTTACTCCTAGCAGCGAACTAGAATTGCTGTTAACTGCTGACTACGCAGAAGATGACCGCAACGGCCCCGGTCGCAACCTTGGTTCTACCTACGGTGTCGAACAGGCTGTTCGCTTAGACCCAAACAACCCATCACCTGGTTTTTATCAAAATCTTATCGATAGCGAACCGCGCTCACAAATTGAAACTTGGGGTCTGTCGTTAAAAGCGGACTGGGAGGTAGGTGAAGGTACCTTTACTTCGATTACTGCATATCGCGAAACTGATGCAGATGCAGTCGATGTCGCTGTTTCAGCGGCATTTGGGTACCAAACTGCGTTTGCGGGTTTAGGCTTTGAGGGTGTTGCTACATTGGACAACCCTGTCCTCGAAAACAGTGAACAATTTACCCAAGAATTCCGTTATGCACTTAATTTTAGTGATGATCTTTTCTTACAGGCCGGCTTCTTCTATCTCAACGAGCAAGTTGAGCGGTTTGAAAGCAGTGTTGTTGTCTGTTCATATGCTTGTTCTTCACCCGTAAAGTATGCATTGCCAGTTGGTTCAACGACTCAAGCCAACCAGACGGATAGCTTCGGACTGTTTGCTCAGGGTATTTGGAGTGTTAACGATCGTACCGATGTGACTTTCGGTGCGCGTTATACTTATGAAGAAAAAGATGCGACAAATGTCGGCGCCCCAAACGGATTGAACGTTGTTGCACCATATGATGTAGCAATGAGCGAAAACTGGAGTGCTTTAACGCCGAAGCTGGCAGTCAACTACGCAATTAGCGACGATATCTCTAGTTATGCATCTGTCACCACTGGGTTCAAAAGCGGTGGTTACCAAGGCATGGCGCCGAATGGCGTAGCAGCTTCTACAGCATTTGATGAAGAAAATGTGACCAATTACGAAGTTGGCGTAAAAGGGACTATCGCTGATTCGTTGCGCTTTAGTGCAGCGGCGTTTCGCTCTGACTACAGTGACCTGCAAGTGCTGCGTGTTGTTGGCGTAAATCAGGTGACCGACAATGCTGGTGAAGCAGAGATTCAGGGACTTGAACTAGAAGGCCAGTGGCTGGTCAGTGATAATTTCCAGTTGATGGCCACTTATGCCTACCTAGGCACCGAGTACACTGAACTCGAGGGTGATTTAGCAGCGAGCGAAGGAAATTCACTGCGCAATGCGCCTAAAAACGCTTATTCGTTAAGCGCCATTTTTGACTACCCAGTAGCCTCAGGTAACCTCAACGCTCGCGCAGATTACATTAGCAAAGACGAGGCTTTTCAGGATATTGAAAACCGTGCTGTTGCGGCGATGCCTGAGTACGAAGTTCTCAACCTGCGAGTCGCTTACACCCCAGCGAGTGAAGAGTGGGAAGTGGCAGCATGGATGAAGAATGCCTTGGATGAAGAGTACCTGGCGCATAACTCTGTGATTGCACCACTGGCTGAACTGGCTTTGCCCGCAGCCCCACGCACTTGGGGTGTCACCTTCAACTACCGTTTTGGTAACTAAACCCAGGAGTTAACAATGGTTCGATTACGGCTACCCCCTAATATCGGCCAGCTTGCAAAAAACCAGCGCGTAAAGCGCTGGTTTTTTGTTTTAGCGGCTGTCGTATGTTCCCCTTTGACCTCTAGTGCAGATTCTGTTGATGCGGTGGCTGAGCAATTTGTAGAAGTTGGGCTGCGCTTTCAAAACCACGACCCGCTACCCTATATTTATCTGGGTCCGGAACAGCGGCGTCAAGCCGCTAAAGCAGACCCACAACCACTTGCGGCTACATTGAGCGATATTCGCGCACTTAGAGAGCGCTTGGCAGCGTTGCCAGCAACAGATGATCTGTTGGAGCAGCGCCGTAGACGCGATTTGGCAGAGCGCCTGGTGGCGGTGCAAACCCGCGGTGAGATTCTCAACGGCCAGCCACCGGCCAGCTTTGATGAAGAGACGCAAAAGCTGTTTGGCGTGCAGGCGCCACACTACAGCGAGGCACACTTTCGCGAGTTAGTGGCCAAGCTAGACCGGCTGATCCCGGGTAAAGAGCCGCTGGTAGAGCGTGTGGCGAGCTTTCGCGACCGCTTTATTATCCCGCGCGATAAGTTAGACCGGGTGATTGGCCGCGCTATGCAGGAGTGCCGCGCGCGCACTAGTCAGCAGTTTAGCTTGCCTAGCAACGAGGCAGTAAAACTCAACCTGACAGGCGATATGCCCTGGGTAGGCTTTACCGAATACAAAGGCGACAGCCAGAGTATCGTGCACCTCAACCACGATGTGCCTGTACATATTGAACGCGCCATTGAGCTGGGTTGCCATGAGGGTTACCCCGGCCACCATGTGCATGCATCATTGATAGAGGACCGTTTGATAAAGGGCCGCGGTTGGGTTGAGTACAACTATATCTCGCTGGTCGGTCCACTGGCCGTGGTCGCAGAGGGGGCTGCTAGTTTTGCCATGGAGCTAGCCTTTACACGCCAAGAGCGTATGCAGTTTGAGCGCGACGTGCTACTGCCGCTGGCCGGTCTCTCCGATGAGGGGCTAGAGACCTACTACCATTATGTAGACCTGATCGAGCAACTGAACTACGCCCGTAACGAAGCCGCACGCAAGTACTTGTTTGAGGGCATGCCCCGCCAAGAGGCTATTGAGTGGCTGATGGAGTTTGGCTTAGAGACAGCAGGTACTGCCGCGACCCGTTTAAATGTGATTCACGCTCAGCGCAGCTACGTAGTCACCTACAATTTTGGCCGTACCATGATTGCCAACTATTTAAAGAGTAAAGGTCAAATCGGCACACCAGAGTCGTGGCAGCATTTTCACCAGATTCTGACCACCCCACTGTCGCCACGCGATTTGTTGCCAACCACTACAGAGTAAAGATCTGGCAATATCTCCCGCCGCGGCTGTCCTAGTCGCTGGCGGTTCTGTGGGCTAGTAAATTATGATTATGTCTGCGCTGGGCCTAAAATTGTACCTAATACAAAAAATACAACCCTAAAAAAACCCCTTGCGTTAACAAGAGGTTATCTTTGAATAGTGGCGGACCGGACGGGACTCGAACCCGCGACCTCCGGCGTGACAGGCCGGCATTCTAACCAGCTGAACTACCGGTCCGCATAAACTTTTAAAACTTGGTGGGTGGTACAGGGATTGAACCTGTGACCCTCGCCTTGTAAGGGCGATGCTCTACCAGCTGAGCTAACCACCCACTGAATGAGGGGCGCATTCTACCGAATTGGGATGGGCTGTCAAACCTTTTCTACTGCTATATACATATCTCTTCGGCGGCCCTAATATACGCCCCAATAGAGGCCATTCGAAAGCACAAAAATGCAAATTTACAAAGAGTTTAGTATCGAGGCAGCGCATCGCTTGCCGAATGTTCCAGAAGGGCACAAGTGCTCCCGTCTACATGGTCATTCGTTTCTTGTGACTGTGGCGGTTGAAGGTCCAGTAGGGGAACAATCTGGTTGGATTATGGATTTTGGTGATATTAAAGCGGCTTTTGCACCGATCTACGATCAGCTCGACCACCATTACCTCAATGATATTGAAGGGCTGGAAAATCCTACTAGCGAAAACCTCGCGATCTGGATTTGGCAGCATCTCAAGCCTACGCTGCCACTGCTTAGCTGCATCACTATCAAAGAGACTTGTACCAGCGGTTGTATCTACCGCGGCTAGTGCCCCTCGCCGCTGAACCTAGCTGATCGAGTCAAGTCCCAGACCAGCGCCAACAGCATCAAGCTGATGGGTATGGTGCACAGCAATAACATCTGCTGCCAGCTAATCAAATTCAGTGCCCAGCCTGCCGATAGTGAAGCCAGTGCCTGTAGTGAAAACACCGTTGAGTCATTAAAGGCCTGAGCCTTAAAGCGATCGGATTCTTTATAGCTGGTGGGCAACAGTGCGGTGCCGGCGACAAAGAGAAAATTCCATCCCACACCCAGCAGCACCAACTGCAGCCAGAAGCCATTGACGCTGATATCGTAATAGCCGATGCCAATGGTGGCTCCGTAGCAAGCCAGTCCGGCTGCCATCAAGCCTCTAATGCCCAGCCATCTAAACAGCAGTGGCGCTATTAAAGAGGGCAGAAACATCGCTGCAATATGGCTTTGGATTACCCATTTGGTATCTACCAGCGAATGACCGTAGGTATGGTGCATGCTGATCGGTGTGCCGGTCATAACAAAGGACATAACTACAAAGGCCACTGCGCCACTGGCCACGGCGAGAACAAATCCACGGCCGCGCAAAATGGTTTTCAATGAGCCTGCGGCTATGGGCTTGCTGGTAGCTTCAATCTGAGCTGGCTTATAGGCTCCTAGAAGCAGTGCGCCACAGACAATGGATAGAGCGCCAAGCCAGAATGAGCCCTGATAGTCCACGGCGGTCATATGAGCGCCCAACACGGCTAACTCTGGGCCAACAAAAGCTGCCAGAATACCGCCAAGCATCACTATTGATGCCGCGCTGGCACCAAACTCAGGCGCTACAGACTCCATGGCGGCAAAGCGCACCTGTTGCAATGCGGAGTTGGTGGTGCCGAGTAGCACTGCAGCCAGGCAAAAGAGGCTAAAGCTACGTTGCTCCAAGGCCAGGCTGGCCATTGCGCAGGCGATGATGCCGAGCCCCATAAAAGCCCAGAGTCCCCATTTGCGGCCCAAGCGCTGCATCACTCTAGTGGCTGGCACAATGCCGGCTGCGGTGCCGCAGATGGTTAGTGCCAGTGGCAGTGTTGCCCACTCTGCCGCCGGTGCCAGGTCACTGCCCACCAGACTGCCCACCAGAATCATCAGCGCCATTATTGATGCTGCTAATGCATTGCTAAGGGTTAAAACCCAGACATTTATAAAGCCATTGGCGTTGCTGTTTTGCATAGGGGTCTCATTGCTCTAGATCGAATATTAAACCATCGGGTACTGCGTTAATTTTTAAACCTCTTTGTTTAGCTACTGAGGCTATGCCGTCATTCAGCGTAGACCTAAGACACAGTTTTGTATATCTAAAGTGGGTTTAGCATGGCGATAATTTATTTGGCTAAATCGAATGGATTTTAATGTCAGTTTAATTTTGACGTACTTAAAAAAATGATTTTTCACTGATAGAAAAAGGCGCGACATTATGACAAATATTGTAAAGCCAACGGTTACAGAAATTGTTTACGATCATATTCTCAATAACCAGGCTGTGGTGGTTGATACAGTGGATGCCTCCATGTCTCTAGACAAGTTAAATATTGATTCCCTGGAAAAAATATCACTGGCAATGGATCTTGAGGAGCATTTCGAGATCGATGTTTCCGATCAGCAAATTGAAGCCTTTGTTACCGTTGCTGATATTATTGACCTTATTCAAATGAAGCTGGCCGCACAGCCTTCAGTGGAAGAGTTGGCAGAGATCCAGCGCTCAGATATAGCCCAACTGGAGCTTGAAGCTGGTGATCACTAGCTGAGCCGTATTTTGAAGACCTAAGCTTGAGTGCCTAGGCCCCCTTAACTGCTGTATACTGCCGCCCTCTATTTGCACCCATTGGTTACATTCAATATTGATATTGAGTAACTCGGGTCTTCAATAATTTAAAGCGCGGTTAATAAAATGGCACAGGTTGGCAGGTTTAATAAATTAGAAGTGGTTAAAGAAGTCGACTTTGGCGTCTATTTGGATGGCGCTGAGCTGGGTTCGATTTTATTGCCCCAGCGGTATATGCCAGAGGATTGTGAGCTGGGCGACTGGATTGACGTTTTTCTGTACTTTGATTCCGAAGACCTGTTAATCGCCACTACAGAAACCCCTAAGGTTGAAGTAGGGCGCTGCGAAATGCTTAAAGTTATAGATATCAATAATGCCGGTGCCTTTATGGATTGGGGGCTGCCAAAAGATCTGCTGGTGCCTTACAGCGAGCAACTCAAGCCTATGGAGGTAGGTTATTCCTACGTAGTCTATGTATTCCATGACCAGGACAGCGACCGTATTGCCGCATCTACTCGTCTGCAGGACTATCTGGCTGAAGAGTCCGTATGGATTAAGCCTCGCCAGGCAGTGGATCTGCTAATTGCTGGGCGCACCGACCTAGGTTACAAAGCGGTGATCAACGATCAGTATTTGGGGCTTATTTTTCGCGATGACGCATTTAGACCACTGAAGGTCGGTGAGCGATTGCCCGGCTTTATTAAAAATATTCGCAGTGACGGTAAGATTGATCTGGTGATTTCTCAGGGAACTCTGCAGGGTGACCACGATCTGGGTGAACAAATTATTGAAAGTTTACGCGCATCAGGTGGCGTCTCAACATTGACAGACAAAAGCCAGCCAGACGAGATATACCGCACCTTTAAGGTCTCCAAGAAAAAATATAAACAGGCGCTGGGTTCACTTTACAGAAGCAAAAGAATTTTATTGAGTGCAGAAAAAATTCAGCTTGTTGAATGATTTTATATTCCCTATTCCACGCCTCAAAAATCATGTTTTGAGGGTTAAACCTGCAATAACAGACTGTTTAAGCGCCGGAGAAAAGGCCGGTGCCCCTGATTTTGCTGATTAGCTGTGCTATCATCCCTGCGTGTTTGTGTAACACAGCTTATTTCAAAGGTCTCATATGGCCTGTCTAAAAAAATCTGAGCCATAGAGCTTAGTAATCAAAATTAGTTTAAATGGATTTAGTTTTTAAACAATGCCTCTCTCTTTGTTGAGGGAAGCTTCAGGGAGTTATTTGAAAAAAAATATGCAATTGCCGAATTTTTTAGGCATTGCGTAGAATAAAATTCATTTTACGGGGAGTTTCAGTATGTATAGAAATAATAGGCTAAGTCTGGCTGTTTCGATTGCCATGGGTGTTTCATTTGCTGGTATAGCAAGTGCAGAACTCGAAGAAGTTATCGTTACTGCAACAAAGCGTGCAGAGAATATGCAAGATGTGGCAGTTGCCATTTCCGCTTTGGGTGGCGATGCACTTAAAGAACTAAACGTGCAAACCTTTGATGAGTATGTTGAATATCTGCCAAATGTTGTCAATGCGGGTATTGGCCCCGGTCAGAAAGAAATTTATATTCGTGGCTCTGCATCCGAGCAGGGCTCAGTAACTGTTTCATCAGCCCAGGGCTCTGCTCCAGGCGTTGCTCTTTACCTCGATGATATGCCGGTTTCCTTTGGCGCTCGCAACCTCGATTTATACGCCGCTGATCTGCAGCGTGTAGAAGTACTGGCTGGTCCTCAAGGCACATTATTCGGTGCTAGCTCGCAGTCGGGTACGGTTCGCATGATCACTAATAAGCCGGTTATCGGTGAGTTTGAAGGTCGTATCGATCTCGGTATTAGCACTACTGCTGGCGGTTCAGACAGCAATAAAATGGAAGCGATGATTAACCTGCCAATTAGCGAAAACGTCGCTCTTAGAATGGTTAGCTACAGTGATCGTCAAGGCGGTTGGATTGATAACGTACCCGCTAGCTTTACGCCAAGCGGTGAGGTGATCGATCGGAACTCTCTAGGTTATGGTCCTTACTTCAAAAACTTCCCGTTGACCACCAAGAAAACTGCTTACAACACTGATTTGGTGCAGGAAGATTGGAACGAAGCAACCTATAACGGCTATCGCATCGGTCTAGCTGCTGATATCAATGAAGATTGGAGTGTTCTGGTTCAGCATGCTTCACAAGAACTTGATGTTGAAGGTTCTTTCCTGGTCGATCCTCGCCTGGGTGATGACAAGTCAGCTAAGTTTTCTCCTGAGCGCAACCAAGATGAGTTTGGTTTGACTACTTGGACCCTTGAAGGTCGCGTATCAAACTTGGACCTGGTTTACACCGGTGGTTACTTGGATCGTGAAGTGGATGCTATTGTTGATTACACCCACTACAACAATGGTGGCGGCTACATCACATACTATATGTGTAGCGGTAATATTTATGCGGCTGATGCGACTGTTGAGAAAAACAGCTGTTTTGATCCTACCAAGCAATACGTTGATAGCAGCGACAATGAGCGTACTACCCACGAATTCCGTGTCAGCACAGACG
>Ga0209533_1005909_pt1 | contig 10324 bp, 10 predicted proteins | sample COG_04_FD_184748 | JGI IMG/M metagenome (GOLD analysis project Ga0209533, IMG submission 184748) | Pelagic Microbial community sample from North Sea - COGITO 998_met_04 (SPAdes) (version 2) | ecosystem: Environmental > Aquatic > Marine > Neritic zone/Coastal water | place: Helgoland, sampling... | reverse complement strand
TGGTGCCCGGGCACCCCGTTGGGGTCATTGCCGCGCAGAGCATTGGCCAACGAATCATGCAGCTGACTCTGAACACGTTCCACCAAGCGGGGACGGCGTGTCTGGAAGTCTCTCAGGGCGTTCCCCGAATGGAGGCCCTGATCAACTGTTGGCGGAAGAAGTTGCAAGTAACCCAGACGATGTCCATCGCAAGGGTCCCGGCCTGGGTCGGGCACCAGTTTCTTCGAGCCCACGACACGGTGTGCGTGAAGGATTTGATGTTCTGCAAAGCAAAAGTGGTGCGCCTAAAAAGCGCGCCGCCGACGTGCTCGATGTACGGCATGAAGTTGCTGCTGGACGAGGTGGTGTGCGCCAAGAAGCGCATTTGCCCGTGGGACATCGAACGGTCCATCCGGGAGAACCCTCTCTTGTACCCATGTTTGATCCCCGTAGCGCGGCCAAAAGCATTGACCCTGTTCTTCCAGAGCGCGTTGGCGCCGGCGGACGCAAAGCGCGCGCTGCTCTTGGACTGGCTCCCAAAGGTAAAGAAGCACCGGGTCCGTGGGGAGGGGTTGCAGGCGTCTTGGAGCGGCGAGACCCTTCACATACAGGGGGCAAAGTTGGGCGAGGCGATAGGCAAATTTCACCAATTCTGGGACCGGTTGAGCTCGTCAAACACTATCGAAGTGTGGAAGGTTCTAGGCGTGGAAGCCGCTCGAATTGTGCTGCGCAACGAACTGAACAAGGTGTTCAGCAACGGGGTGGACCGTTCCTACATCCTGACCTTGTGCGAGTACATGCTCTGGCACGGGTCCTTTACGCCGATCACTCGGACGGGCATCAAGCGGAGCGACAAAAATGTCTGGAAATCGATGGGGTTTGAACGAACCCTTCGAACAGCCGCGCAGGCAGCGACAGAAAACGCTAGTGCAACCTTTGAAGGAATGAGCGAACGAGTCATTATCAACGACGAAGTGGCACACGGCACAGGCTGCTGTGCGACTATCAAAACAGTGCGCTGCTTGGCCCCGATCGTTGTCGAGAACCTGAACCCTCAAGTAGTGGTAGAAGAAGGGCAAGACGACGAAGACGAAATTTACGGGAAAGCACCCATGTCGCCAGTCTACGACCCCTTCTAACTCGACCCACCCCCGATGCTGCACAACAGGCGCAGAGCATTGCAAAAAAGTAAGTAGGACAGACGACTATTGGCGGTTAAACCATTTTTTTTTGTTCCAACGCGCTTCCCACTGCGCCACTATTAGTCTAATAGGGTGATTTCGAAACACCGACCTTTGGTAATATTGTATGTAGTGTATGCTGCATGTTGCCTTGGTCAACCGCGACGTTTTTAAATATATATAGAAAATTTATCTATTTCATGCAATTAACATTCTTTTTCTAACCCCATCACCAACAACAGGCACATACTACTAGGGGAGAACCAAACAAATGGACACAGCAGGAAGGTTGGAATTTAAAAAAGCGCGCGGGAAACTTTCACCGAAGCACAGTATATCATAGGGCACCACGCCATCCACCTGCCACGTATGCTTCTTGGGCTGCCCGTAGAAATACAGGCCACAGTATTGCTTTTTCTTACGACAAAACAGGCGAACATTTGCCACAATTTAAACCACACGTTTCAAGTCCTTTACCTTCGGCGCAGACTGTTGCACAGTATTTTGTACCACACAAAGCTTTGTTTCGGTTGCAAACAACGACCGCGTTGGAATTTTCGGTTTGGGAATAATTTAATCCGAGTCAGTTGCTTCTGTAAATTATGCTGTTATCCGCGCAACCTTTGGGGCAGCAAAATGTCGGCAAGGTTTTCGAGCCGGCACCATGTCAGCTTGAAACACTGGGGCGCAATGTACTGGACAGGACGTTTCTGACGCTGGGGAGCAACGTTGCAGGGTGGCAGGCAAGAAAGAATCCCCTTAACCTGAGCGTGACCGTGCCTCTGATCGAATTTTACGCAGGAACCGTTGTCACGGCGATGGGTGGCGGGTGCTACACACCACGCGGGGCGTTCTCGGACAAGACCGAACAAGCGCTCGCAAAGCATTTGCGCGGCGAGGAAATGACGGGGAGGAGGATTGCTGTGTACGAAAAATGCGGTCCAAAAAAAGGCGAATGGTGCTCAAAATTTATGCCGTTCCTCGCGAATGCCATCCTATCGTGCTACGACGAGAAGGCTCGAAAGTTTAGGGTCAACCAACGTTCGCAAATTTGGGCCCTACGCACCAACAGAGCAAGCTATTATGGCTCTTTTTTTAACATGAACTGGGGCGATTTTGTCTGGGAGTACGATCGAATGAAGAACGTGCACGGGCAGCATGTGGAGTCTGTCGAGAAAGGCTTGCCGTTTTTGGTCAAAGAAGACGGGAAAGGTTCTATAGAAGAGTGCGTGGAGGGCGCCGAGGGTTGCGTGCAACGAGTGTTGAAAGGGCAAACGCTTCTTGGCTGGTTTCACGCATTTGTGCAGCAGATAAAAGCCAGGCAAGGGCACGAGCTGCCGGTCGCGGCCATGTGCAGGGCGTTCGATCACTCGGAAAATTTCCTTGCCCAATTTTCATTTGCAAGCTTGTTCTGGTTGGAGGACACGGAGGCGGCCGCGCGGGGCTCCCACCGCCCGCTGTGTGTGGTGGACATGCTCTGCGACGTGTGGGTATGCTGCTACGACCGTCACACTTTGCAGTACGAAATGGTCTTTCTCTCCACTCACGCATGGGAAGATTTTCACCGAGGACACCCACTGGAATACCTCAAGTTCACCAAAGAGCTTCCGACAGAAGAAGCCAAGGAAGGCCTGTCTCGAAAAGCCTACTGGGCGGCGAGGAAGGGAAGGTTCTTGGGCTTGCCCTTCGTCATTAGCACCGAGAGTGCTCTGTACAAAGGCTTTCTCAAAGAACAAGGTATAAAGCAGAGGCCCCCCCCGTCCTAAGAACCATGTCGCAGTACGCCACCCTCGTAGTTAGCGCGGGGCTATTTTTCTCCTACATACTTACCCTGCCATGGTCCGGGCCTGTCTACGATTTGGACGCCGAGACGAACTTTCGGATTCCCCTGCCGACGCTTAACGAGACGTGCCAGGTCAAGTCTCAGCCAAACACGAGCCTTCAGCTCGCCTACGTCGATTGCGGCGTCGCATTCCTCCTGTCCGCGTTCCTTACCGTCTACATGCTATCGCCGAAAAAAGGCACAAAGTGGCCGCTGGAAATTCTCTGGGCGACAGGGCTCTTGATTTTTTTGATTGAAATGATTGTTTTCGGGGTTTTAGTTGCTCGCATCAGCGTTTTCTTTTTAAGCTGCACGAACGCGGCGAAGAGAGAAGGGGCGTGCCCGGCAACGCGATTCGAACAGCTCAGGGGCGACATCACCGACACGGAGCAGTGCTACTTCTCTGCCGACACTCTCACCGTCTTCAACGCGGAGAACGACGCCTTCACGTCTTGCCAGGACGGCAGCGCGCTGGAAGGCTACCAAAGGCGGTTTGCGCGGTGGGATGTCCCTGCGTACTACAGCACCAGCGCGCTCTGCGCCCGAGAAGAGAGTTCGACGAATTTGGCATTCTGCCACTATTGGGGTTGTCACGCTATCTGCAACGCCAATACGTACGTTCTCAACTTGAAATGGTTCGTGCTCGACATATTACTTTTATTCACGATTCTGGCGAGCCATCTGCTTACCTTTGGCAATTTCTATATACTAAAAGGAGGGACCGTCAAACAGGAATGATGGTATTTCATGTAGCAGAGTTGCGGGCGTACATTTTCTCATTCTTGAGAAAAGAGGCGTACGTCTCCTGTGACGTGTGTGGGCTGGTGTGCCAGTGGGACACATGCGGAAGGCTCCTTGTACCGACGATGACGTACGGCGGACAAACAGTCTGTAGGTACTGCTTCATGGAGCAGCGATGGGGAGAGATGCAGAGAGAGCAAAGTAGGATGGTGTCGGAATATTTATAATATACAGCCAAGTCTATCTATTTATAAATGCCTAAAGTCACGACTCTGTGTTCTCGTAACAAAAACAAAGGTATAAAAGTATACAAATCTGAAAACAAACATGCGCGTGCTAGATCTTTTTAGTGGAAGAGGAGGGTTTTGCAAACCATGGGCCGACAACGGTCACGAAGTGGTGACTCTCGACAATGACACGGACGGGACGTTTTCATCGACCCACACGACCAACATTTCGAACTTTTCTCCGCTTGATCACTACCCTGTGGGACACTTTGACGTTATCCTTGCAGGCGTTCCGTGTACCGAGTACGCGCGGTGGGGCATGCGGGGCGTCAATCGCACATTGCAAAGTATGGATCCGGAGACAATCCGACCAAAAAACGAGTTGTTGAATGAGTTTATTCGTATTCGTGACGAACTTAAACCGACGTACTGGGTGGTCGAGAACGTGCGGTCATCGATTCCATTTATTTCGGAGCACTTGGGGCGTCCGAGTGTTCGCATTGGAATGCGGTGGTTCTGGTCTAACACCACAGGGTTTGAGACGTTTTTCGGCCCGACGGAGATGAAGCTAATCCAATTGGCGTACATACCGAAGACACACCGACACCGTATGCTCGACAAAAAGACTGGAAAGTACAGATGGGTCGGAAGAAGCCGAAGGGGAGTCGCGCGAAAACTATCTACAATCGAATATTCTATATCCGAAGCATGGGTCTGTTTCCTCACCAAAGACATGGTTTCATGGAGGAGACGGGCTTCGGAAAGAATTCTCGAAATACGGCGTTCAAGGGGAGATTACAACCGAAAAGCAAAAGAGTCTAAATTAATTCTACCTTAGTGTTACATACAGGGTTAAAATAGAATATTTTATAATCTACACCGCGTTATCAATGTAATCTTTATCGTCCGAATCGAGCGACCCATCGTCATCTTCATACCTTTCGTCGCTGAATCTCTCGCCCGACATCAAGGAATCCGCCTCGGCAGCGTCTTCCCGCCTGCTCGACGGCCTGCGCTTCGTTTGGACAACATCAAGCTCCTTCTTTCTTCCAATCACCGCAAGGGAGCGGTAGTTCACGTCGAAGACGAGGACGGCCCTTGAAACAGCGCTGGTCAGGACGACGAGGATGAGGAAACCAAGGAAGATGGCAAAGACGAGGGTGCAGAAATACTGCGCGACCACTCGGTAGCACATGAAGAAGGACGAGGGCAGGACCATCGTCGTGAGAACAAACGCAACTAGGGCCTCGCTGCCCCTCAGAAAGCCTAAGAAGACATAAGCAATGAACCACTGCACGTTCCCATCCTTGCACTTGATGGCCTCAAACAAGACAACCTTTTGCCGCATGGCAAAGCGGGTGATCGAGAAGACCGGTATGAGAAAGCAGAGCACGATGAAGAGGGCGTCGAAGACCTCAACGGCGTTGCAGACCTGCTCAAGGCGCACGATGGCTATGGCGGCGTTGTTTGTCGGATCTACCTGCATCCATCGGTCGAGGGTGCTGGCGTTGGGCCCCAGCGCGGGCGGCTGCGACGCTTTTTCCAAGAGCGTGTCCCACGAGTTCCATTCGAGGTAAAAGTTGTAGGCGATGTACCCAACGACCCAGAGGACCACGGGCAGGGAGAAGATGTTGGAGTACGTGCTCTCCTTCTTGTACGGGACAGCGGTGGCTTTTACGGAGGATTTCATCGTCGGCGCAGAGGGGCTATATATGCATCGCCGCGGTAAGCTTTGTATACTGCTTTAGAAAAATGGCCTCTTCGAGAGACCCAAAAGACGGCGACGACAGTGACGGCTCGATTGACTTGGTCTCCGACAGCGACGACAGTTCCGTGCAACCTGTACCGGATCAGACTGCGGAAGTTCTGACATTCCTACAAACATTTCTTCAGGAGTATAGGGCTCAACGTATGCTAAATGATTTATATAATACTGACACTCCTCTAAATTTGGCCAACCAGACTTTTAACGAACTAGCCACGCCTTGTTTAAAGACAGTATCAACAGGTTTTAAGCGCGGTAGCTTTGAGGACGCACCAGAATTGTGGACTCAGCTAGCGGGAAAGCTTTCCGAGGTAAAAGCATTCTCAAAGCGATTTACAGGTTCAAAAACCGAAAGAAAGACTTGTCCTCCCGCAGCGCCTGTGCGGGAGGATACACCATACAGGCAAATAGTGATAAAAACAGACGAGTCTACAGACGGGAGTATACAGAACGTCATAAATAAACTTTGCAACGACGGTCTGGTGTGGAATATTGATAAAGAAACACATAAAATTGATTTTGGCAAAGATACAGAGGCCGAATCCTTTAAAAAATGGTTAGGAAGCAACAAAGCACAGAACAACGCAAACGCGTACATGGAAGAAAACAACATTCCCGCCGATGAGGTAGTATTTAAGTGGGATAATGGACGCAAAAAAGAAAAGCTTGCTGACTTAATACCTAATGGAACGAACTTTTTTACCTATTTTACAATGTATTTGAAAATTCCCACCGAGGGAAGGGACGACGACGATGTTGTAAAAGAAATAATAGAGAGGTTAAAAAAAGATAGGTGTACTCTTACTTTTTACGTTAAATGCGGGGAGGACGCGAAAGAAAAAACATGTTATTATGCTTACGAGGACCAACAGTACGTATGTGTTACGTTAAACTTCAAACAATACGATGGGGTGACGAAGACACAAATACGAAAGCCACCTAAAATGCGTCGGTACAAAACACTGATTGGCAGAAAAGAAGCATCAGCATTAACGCTGGAAACTCGAAGCGGTGAAACAAAAACATTTGAATTGACTGGGATGGTTTTACAGGGCATTAAGCCCGATCACTACAATGCACGAATAAAAACCAAGGATAGTTGGTATGAGGTAGACGATGACTCTGTAACCCCACTGACAGGATGGGCACATAAAGTTGGTGGTCTTGCCAGAACAGCTAAAGAAAAGAATTTTGTACCATACATGTTGTTTTACAGTACAATTCCAGTATCAACAAGTAAACCGGTAGGGCTTAAAAACATTAGGAACATTTGCTACGCAAACGCGCTGCTGCAAAACATTGCAAACTTTCCCGAGCTGTTGCAAGACCTAGAGGAAAATTCAATACGATCTGTCCGATCTGAAAGCACAACAAACCCGCCGTCGGACCGACCACCATCAGAACGTAGTTTTACGTCGTCAGGAGGGGACAGCGCACAGAAGAGTCCATCCGATTCATCAGATGGACTCAGCACTGTGCAGAGCGGGGACGAGGGGGAAGGAAAAGAGGACATCGTGGACGATGCACCGGCGCCGCCAAAGGGCCCCCGGCCAAAGCGCCCCCGGCGAAAGCGCCCCAAAATGCTCTTGGCGGAGCTGTGGGAGAAGGGCGGGGCGGAACCCCTAACAAATTTAACGGAGAAAAGGGTAACCAGCATGGATTTCATCGCGGCGATGCTGAATAAGGACATAAGTTCGATGTACTACTCTGAGGATGTTAGAGATGCACCAGATCCCAAAATCCCGTTTTCATTCTCGCACTACGCCGTCACACCGAGGCAGATCATGGAGGCCATGAAGATAGACGCCGATAGCGTTCAATTGGAAGGCATTGAAGTGAGTAAGGACAGTAAGAAGAAGGTACGCCTCGTGATGGACGAACTGATCTACAAACAGTTGGAGAGGAAAGGTGAATTGGATACGGTAAATGAGGTCCTCGTGAACAAATCGTTAAAGTACAACAAGTTAACATTACGATTTAGCAAGACAAAAAAAGCCGTCGGCCGCGCGGAAGGCATGGAGTACATCTTTGGACGTCCTTTGCCCGACGTCACCCGAGACGACGTGCCGATGTGCGTGCCCACAGCAAACTCAAGCAGACGCATTTACGACCTCGACTTACCAAACAGCATAGAGAAGGCATGGGAATCGTTCCAGAATATCAACAAGACGCTTGCTGATGGCATGGACTGGAAGAACTTTTTGCCCTACTTTGATAATTTTCTTGGTCGGCACTGGCTGCGCGTGGTAGAGCGACACCTCATGAAGGTGAGCAAATCCAACTACGGGGAAAATAAAGACTTGGACTACGTCAGCGTGTACTCCCTCAACATGAAGAACAAGCTCTTGCGTGTGCACCCACTAGAAAAAATATTGCAAAAGGTGATAGAAGGAGTTCCACAGGCAAGTTCTGACGACACTAACACGCTTTTTATGAGAGTAGTAACCAAACTGATGGAGATAAACGCATATTGGAAAAAAGGACCGGAGCAAGCACGCGAAGTGGAGCAGTGGGCTGACGTTGGGGAGTGGCCCTGGCCCGACATCTCGGATTACGTCGTGGACCGTTACTGCGAGCACTTCGACCACACGCCCGGCATGGAAGTGGCTAGGTTGCCACCTCCTACAGCCCCCGCGAAAGTATCTTGCTTAACTCATTCGGCGTAATTGTTTCAGGATAATACTGCCTGTACTCGGGGTCCACGGCCTGCATGAGGTACATGATGAATTCGCTGCAAAAGTAGCGGGAGGGGAGCTGGCTAAAGTCCCTTGGGCAGACGCCTTCGAAGCGCGGAATAAAGTAGGTAAGGGCCTTCTTGGCGTCGTACTTCTTGTGCAGTTCGTTGAAGCAGAAGCCTAGGGCGGCCCTGGTCTGTTCTTTGTCAAAGCCAAGTGGCATGCTGTTGGTTACCTTGGGGTCGGGCAACCGGTTAAAGACGAAGCTGTCGTTGGCCGTGAGCATGCGAACGTCTAGCTCACCGCCCCAGATTGTGTAGAAGACGAGATGAATCTTTGTGTCGTCGCCGACGGCGTGCAAGATTTCTGTCATGCGTTTCTGGACGGTGAGAGAGCGCTCCTTTGCCCTCCCCGGGGTAGCAAAGCTCCCCAGCACCTCCATCCACTCGGCCTTGGTCATGATAAAGTCAACTTCGGCGTGGCAGTAGTCGCCTAGGGTAAGTGCGGCCACTACTTTATTGAACCATGTGTCGAAACACGCTTTTGGCTGCCAGAAGAGAACGTTGACCTCTGCCATAAAAAGTCCTTATGGGTCTGGAGGTTTGGTAAATATACATATATAGAAAGCCGTCCCTGATGTGGTAAGACTGGACATATTTTCCGATGTTCAATGAAACCTCTGGTACTCTTCTTGCTCTTTCTTAAGTGCGTGGAGCCTTCGACCTTTCCGCCCCAGCAGCGGCAGTGGGCCTCGTGTAACAACTGTTTCGCCGTCGTGGCGCGGGACATCATCCTGTGGCACCAGCCGCGCCTGAACGTGACTGTGCGGGAAATCATGACAGCAACGAGGCAGACGTGCGCGGGCGGGGTGCCGACAAGTGCGTTCGACCTGTACTTTCCACGGGGTTCCCAAAAAACTTCTGGGTCGTTGCGGACGCTCCAGCGCGTCCTCCGAAAGCACGGGCCGTGTGCCATCAACGTGGGCAAAGGGCACTTGGTAACCGCCGTGCGCGCTACAGAGCACGGCATCGTGGTGAGGGACCCTGCGGACGGTCAGACGAAGCTCATCCGGCCTGAAACGTTTGCCTCGCGCCACGAATCGGTCTACTTCAGCTACATCGCCTACCCGCTGCGTTGAGAAAAAGTGGTATAAAGCTCGGGGCATTTGCGTAGGTATACAGCGATGAAGACCTTTACAACCGTCCTTTGTGTTCTTTGCCTTTCAGCGGTGACTCAGGGGTGCGCGGTGGACAAGAAGCAGCTGTGGCAATGTTTGGAGGAGAAGGGCGACTCGAACTCGGACGGGCGGTTGACGGCGGCGGAAGTCCGCGACTTGGTCCGGGCAAACACTGCGTGGTACGAGCGTCTGATAAAGTCGCCAGACAGCGTTGCACGGCAGGTGGAGGACCACTGCGGCCTTCCCCTGACGTACGGGAACGTCCTGAAGGCGTCTTGTTTCCGTCACTGTGGCGGGCTGGACGGGAGAAGGACCATCTACAACAGAATTTGCGGATGAGGGACGACGAAGACTGCTTTAAAGTGTTTCGAAATATTTACAGCCTCCTCTTCTACGGGGTGTACACGATTCTGTACGCTACGGCGACGACGGTGGTGCAGTGGATGTTGCTTTTCGTAGTTGGGTCCATCGTCGTCGTGAAGGATTTGAAGCGGTGCTGGCAGAAGATGAGCGAGGCTGAAGTGTGCAAATAATCAGGTAATTTTATTTTTTTTTATACAATTAGACAGTATCCTTCTCGGTATGCCATTCTCTCTTTGATCCGGTCTACGTGAACAATCAAATTCTGCACGTTGACCGTCCTTGCAACAACGCTCTCATTCCCCAAAATTTCGCTTTCAAAGGTTTGCAAGTTTTTCTGGATTCGCTGCATGACCGGTTTGTCCTCTAGTCCTTTCTCGGTGCTTGTAGAAGGCAC
>Ga0209533_1005907_pt1 | contig 10326 bp, 6 predicted proteins | sample COG_04_FD_184748 | JGI IMG/M metagenome (GOLD analysis project Ga0209533, IMG submission 184748) | Pelagic Microbial community sample from North Sea - COGITO 998_met_04 (SPAdes) (version 2) | ecosystem: Environmental > Aquatic > Marine > Neritic zone/Coastal water | place: Helgoland, sampling... | reverse complement strand
GCCCAACGGCAACGCCGTGCAAAACCACATCGAGGTGATCCTTTCGAAAATCTTCTCTACCAAAGTGCTGATCCACGGCAGCGGCCGCACCGATGCCGGCGTGCATGCCAACGGCCAATGCTTCCACTTCGACGCCGATTGGCCGCATCCGCCTGAGAAACTGATTCGCGCCCTGCATGCTCAGCTGCCCACCACGATCCAGATCAAATCTATCCAGCCCGTGAGCGACGACTTCCACGCCCGCTTCTCAGTCACAGGCAAGCGCTACAAATTCCGCTACACCCTCGGCCGCGCCAAGCCGACCGACGACCGCTACGTCTGGGCCTGCCGCGACATCCCGCTCGACTTGGAAGCGATGAACGCCGCCGCCCAACACTTGACTGGCACGCACAACTTTACCGCATACAGCGCCAGCCACAGTAAAGACAACGACCCGAACCCGGTCAAAACCGTCCACAAGCTGGAGATCACGCAACGCGGCAAGCACCTGACCCTCACCGCAGAAGGCTCCGGATTCCTCTACAAAATGATGCGTAGCTTCGCTGGCGCGCTCTACGCGGTCGGCCGCGGACGCCTGAGCCCAGAGGATATCAAACAAATCCTTGATTCAAAAAAGCGCACCCACCGCATCGTCACCGCACCGGGCAAAGGCCTAAGCCTTGACCGTGTGTTTTATAAATAGCTGCAAGCCTCTACGCCGCAGCCATCACACGAGATAAAAGGCGCCGACACCGGCCAACACCGTCGCACCAAAAGCAATCGCGATATGTTTGCTCAGCTGCTTCGAGCCGAGCGAGAAGACCAGACCAGCCTTGAGTATGGTATTGGCAATCGCGGCGACGACGATCGCCTTACTGGCTAAGTCCGCGCTCACGATTCCGTCCTTAAGATTGTTGGTAATGGAAAGCGCGATCGCATCCATATCCGTCAGCCCGGAGACAAAACTCAGCGCGAGCAATCCTTCGCTCAAGTCAGAGTTAATAAACACCTTCACCAGAATAGAAATGATGCCGTAAATCAGGGCGAATTTAATGGCGATCCCCAGCCCGAGCGGATTTTTCAGAACAGGAATATCCGTCGCTTCATTTCCCTTCTTATGAAAGATCCCAACGATCAGGATATAAATCAGCCCGGGCACTGACAGCACCATAACAGGCAGCCACAGCGAAGGAATAAATGCGGGATAAATGAACCCGAGTATAATGATCACGCGCGCCAGCATGACCGTGCAGGCCATGACAATTGCTAGAGCAAACCCAGACGAAAGCGCTGGATAATCCTTCGACTCCCGGCTAAAGGCGAGCGTCGTAGCCGTGCTGGATGCCAGCCCCCCCACGAGCCCCGTCAGAATCACGCCGGATCGCGTGCCGAGCATACGAATCAACAGGTAACCCACAAACCCAAGCCCCGAAATGAGCACCACCATCAGCCACAGCGAATACGGGTTGATCGCGCCATACGGGCCATAGCCTTGATTGGGCACCAGCGGCAGCACCACTCCAGTGACAGCGACAAACTGCAGCGTCGAGCGGATATCCTCGTCCGTAAATCGGCGCGTCCACGAATGAATTCTCTGCTTCAACCCGAGCGTCACCATGGTTAGGGCGGCCAACATCACCGCGAGCGGCAGATGATTCCAATAAACCAGCCCGCCTAAAAAGAGGGTAATCACCGCAGCGGCAGTGGTGGTAAAACCAACGCTATTTCGACCATCACTAGAGATACCATGCAACACCAAGTGAAAGGCGACCATCACCAGCGCCACGACAAAGCAATAAGGCGCGTAGCTATCCGATAAAAATGCCGAAGTATAGCCGATCAACGCCCACAGGACGAACGTGCGCAGGCCAGCGAAGGAGGAGCCATGCTTGTTTTCATCTTGCTGATCACCCCATTGACGGATCAAGCCGATCAACGCACCAAGACTGGCACTAAGAATAAGAGACTGAAGTAGTAGATCCATCAAACAGGCACGTTCGCTTTAATAAAAACCACAGCGACAGTAACTGATCACGGAGATCAGGTCAAACTCAGGCGGCAGCTGTCAGCCTCAACCGATACAACGCAACACTTGACCCTGCGGGACGATCCGATGATTATGCAATCGCACTAGAGATTGCCCATGAATCAATTCAAACGCTTTCAAATATTCCAACTGGAGCCTGGTGATCGAGCGACAGTGCTGAGCACCATTCGCGACGGTTCGACGCCGAGTCGTTCCTATTTCGTGATGACGCTGGTCTCGACGCTGATCGCGGCGAGTGGATTAGTCAGTAATAGCGCGGCAGTGATTATCGGAGCGATGCTCGTGGCTCCATTAATGTCGCCCATCTTCGGGATTGCGATGGCGCTGCTTCGAGGCGACACCCGACTCTTGGTCACGTCGCTACGCTCGGAGTGCTATGGTGCGCTCTTTGCAATCTTTCTCGGCTTCTTATTTGGCCTGTTGCCCCTGTCGCTGGACTTGACGAACGAGATGCTGTCACGCACGCGACCGAGCATTATTGACCTACTCGTCGCCGTGCTCGCAGGTATGGCAGGTGGCTATGCGATGGTGGACAAGCGTGTCAGCGCGACTTTGCCCGGCGTCGCGATCGCCACAGCAATCGTGCCTCCGCTAGCCAACTGCGGGCTGTGCCTAGCGATGGGCGTGTATCATGGAGCACTGGGCTCGTTCCTGTTATTCTTGGCGAATTTGATCTCCATCTTGTTAGTGGCTTCGGTGATGTTTTATATGGCTGGGTTCACTCGCTTCCGAGACCATCCAAGTCCCACAGTGCTCGCTAAGCGTTTTGGCATGGCGATGGTAGGCTTTGTCTCACTCTCGATTTATTTGACCTACACACTGTTCGTGATCGTCCAAGATCGCCGGATAGAGAGCGAGACAAAGGATGCACTCTCAAACATGCTAGCAGAGCAACATGACACGCAGCTGGATAATCTAAAAATCTACTGGATGGGCGATATCATGGTGGTGCAGGCCGACGTAATGACCAGTAGCTTCATTCCTCCAGTGCAGGTCCATCGCATGCAGGACGCGCTGGAAAAGTATTGGAACCGCGAGGTGACGTTGAGCCTGCGCAATATTCAAGCGCGCAGAGTGAGCGCCTCGTATGATTCTATTTTTGATGCCACGCAGGATGACTCGAAACAACAGCAAACCCCGGCCATTCCACTCTCACGACAAGCCGAACAAGTCATGCTAGATTTAACTCAGCACATGCGCGGTGTGCGCGTGCGGCAAGTTACATGGGAAAAAAGGTTGTACACCGAAGCCGAGGGCGAAGTCATTATGGCCGACATCGCATCGGCTCGCCCCATCTACGAGGAAGACGTGCTGAGATGGGAAACGGAACTGCGCAAACGCTTGGATCGCCCCAAGCTCAACCTCGGCGTCATCTACACTCAGGCACGGCTGATGACAGGCGCCGGAGAGTATCTATTCGGATTCTCGGACAATAACAAGCAATCCATCGAGGCTTATCGCAATCGATTGGAAGATTATAAACGCGTGTTAGAGCCTGTTGCACTGAATCGAGGCTACGTGCTGGACCGCGTCTTTTTAGACCAAGCCAGCTCACCACCACAATTACTGGTGGAGCTGCTAGGCTCACAAATGCCAGACACCGAGGATCGTAATGCACTCAGCTCTCTGGTGCAGGACGCCGAAGTGTTGGTGCGCTACAAGTCCGACTTGGTATTGACGCCAAAGGGAGCGCAATCCTATCGCTCGGTGCGCAACGTAAACACTCAAAAGATCGGAGAAGCCGAAACTGAAGATCTGAAGAAATTAAAGGCAAAGCCGATCATTGCCGAGCCCTCAAAGTCCACAAAGAAATCGAGCGCCAAGGAGCCAGCCGAAAGTGAGAAACCACCTGAGGCTCCAACCGAAGTCGCACCTGAGGATCAGACCTCGACAGGCAATCCGCAGGAATGAACCATTGGCTCAAATCTGCCCTCGATCTCGTATTTCCGCGAAATTGCGTGCATTGTGGCGATGCGGTTGAGCAATCACCTTGCGAGTTCGTCTGTGCCCCCTGCGCCAAAGCAATCCTGCCGTGCTTGCCACCTGCCTGTAAAACCTGCGGCTATCCCTTTTTTGGCGCGGTCATTGGCCCGAAGGTCTGCCCGCACTGTATCGATCTAGATCCTGTATTTGACCACGGAAAGACGCTTTTTATCGCAAAAACCGCAGGGCGCAGCCTCCTGCACCATCTCAAATACCAGCGCGGCTTCTATGTATTGAAAGATCTGAGCCGGCTAGTCACCACTTCGAGACATTATTTAGATTACATTCAAAATGCCATTCTTGTGCCAGTTCCGTTACATCCGACCAAGTTGCGCGAACGTGGCTTTAACCAAAGTGAAAAGATCGCGCAGATGCTCACAGAGGCCACGGCAGGCAGCTCTCAGATTGAACACCTACTGATTCGACGCGTCTATACACAGACCCAAACCCGCTTGAATCATGCGGAACGTCACCGAAACGTAAAAAATGCCTTTGCTTTAGCGCCCGATACAGTTCTAATTCCGGACAAACAATACATCCTCGTCGACGACGTTTTTACCACAGGCTCGACACTCAACGCCTGCGCTCGTGTCCTCCGCGATGCAGGCGCCACCCATCTCAACGTGGTCACCATCGGTCACGGCTAGAGATACCTTCATACTTTCTAACCTTCACACTTTTCTACCTACACCATGGCACTCTTCGGAAAACCACAATACTCGACAGTCACCGTAAAAAAGAAGGATATCCCCAAGGATCTTTGGACGAAATGTCCAAAAACGGGTGAAATCATCTATAATAAGGTGCTTAAAGAGAACCTTATGGTCGTGCCATCCAGCGGCTACCACTTCCCGCTCAAAGCACGCGACCGCATCCACTCGATGCTGGACGAAGGCTCTTTCGAAGAGATGGACATGGGCGTGAGTTCGCTCGACCCCCTTGAGTTCAACGCGACTAGCTCTTACCCGGAGAAGCTGAAAGCCAACCAGGCCAAGACCGAGGAGACAGACACCGTCATCTCTGGCGTCGGCATGATGGGCGGCATCAAGGTGAGCATCGCAGTGATGGACTTCCGCTTCATGGCGGCCAGCCTCGGCTCCGCAGCTGGCGAAAAATTGACCCGCACCATTGAGCGTGGCGTCGATCAGAAGATTCCAGTCATCATCGTCTCCGCTTCAGGTGGTGCACGTATGCAAGAAGGCATTCTCAGCCTCATGCAGTTGGCCAAGACCAGCGCGGCACTCGCCCGTTTGAGCGAAGCGAAGATCCCTTATTTCTCGATTTTGACCAATCCGACCATGGCAGGCGTCATGGCAAGTTATGCGTCCCTCGGTGATGTGATCATTGCCGAACCCGAAGCATTGATTGGTTTCGCAGGCCCTCGCGTGATCAAAGAAACCACTCAACAGGATCTTCCTGCCGGTTTCCAAACATCCGAGTTCCTACTGGAGCGCGGTTTGGTCGATTTGATCATCCCACGCCTCGAAATGCGTGATCGTATGATCAACCTGCTCAAGGCGCTCTACCGGGCACCGAAAGCGGCAAAAGCTAGCTAAGCGGCATCGCCATATGTCCGCCCCGGCCGACTATAACGCGACACGCGACTACCTGTATTCCCTCAAACACAAGGGCGCAAAATACGGCATTGATCGTATGCGCCTCTTCGTCGATGCGCTCGGCCATCCGGAGCGCGCCTTCCCCGTGATACACGTCGCCGGGACCAATGGCAAAGGTTCCACCTGCTCCATGATGGAGGCGATCTACCGCGCCAATGGCTACAAAACTGGGCTCTACTCGTCGCCGCATTTAGTGCGCCAAGGCGAACGCGTGCAGGTGAACCGCGAGATCTTGGACGAGGCCGACATCGTCGCCTACACACAGCAACTCAAGCCCGTCGCCGAACGCATCGGTGAAGGCGATCCCGACGACCATCCCTCGTTTTTCGAATTTATGACGGCGATGGCGTTCCTGCGCTTCGCCGAGCAAAAGGTCGATCTCGCCTTCCTGGAAACCGGACTCGGCGGCCGCCTCGACGCGACCAACGTGGTCGACCCCGAACTCTCGATCATCACTTCCGTCAGCCTCGACCACATCGAGCAACTCGGCGACACCATTGAGCAAATCACCAGCGAAAAGGCCGGCATCATCAAGGCAGGCAAGCCCGTGCTGATCGGGAAACTACCCGCCGAGGCCGAAGCAGTCGTGCGCCAAGTCGCGAAAGACAAAGGTTGCCCGCTCACCTCCGTGTGCGAACGCTTCCCTGATATTGAAACACTCCCGGAAACGAATTTATCAGGTTCTTTCCAACGCTGGAATGCCGCGACCGCCGTCTGTGCCACCGAAATCCTCAGCGAGCGCTTCCCGATCAAACCGGAACTGACCGCCCCAGCACTGCAAAGCATCCACTGGCCCGGTCGCTGGGAAACGATGCAACTGGCCGATAAAACCCTCATCCTCGACGCCTCGCACAATCCCGAAGGCTCCGAGATGTTGGACGAAAATTTACAAAAGCTGGTCAAAGACTTGGGCAAGAAGCCGATCATCGTCGCCGGCACCCTCGGCGAGTTTCGTGCCCGCAGCCTGATGGCAGTCGTCAGCCGCCACGCCCACGAGCTACATCTGCTGGCACCGGATCAATCCCGCGCCACTCCGACGGATGTGCTGGAGACCTGTATCCCCGAAACCAATACAGCACCGATTTACCACCGTCAGCTCGAAGAGATTCTCCCAGCCGTCGGCATCTGCACACTCGGCGAACCAGGCGACACCATCGTCGTCACCGGCTCGCTGTATCTGATCGGCGAAGTGCTAGAGCGGCTGACCTGCGAGACGCCGGTGCAGCAAGGGAAGTTGCAGGATACGCCGTAGGGAAATGCTGAAACTTGGAAAAACTGAAAAACTGAAATGCTAACTCGACTGAAATTCAACGTTGAGCATTGAGCGCTTCCAGCTCTCGGCATCCAGTCCTCAGGCTCGGTTCGCGCTCTAAGCACCGCGCTACGGCTGACGGGACAGACAGAATGGCTGAATCCCTTTCCGTGTTTCCTAAGTTTCAGTTTTTCAGCTTTTCCAAAAGCTCCGTCATTGCCAGCACAGCAGAAGCTCTTTTTAGTAAGGGGTAATGGCAGCCCACGACATGCATTTACTCCTAAATCTGGGGTTCATTGTCATCACTGCCGCCACCTTTGCCTTCCTTGGTAAACTGATCCGCATGCCCACCATCGTGGGTTACATCCTCGCCGGCATGGTGCTCGGCCCCGCGCTGCACCTTGTCGAATTAGATCACTCGCTGGAGCTGATTTCCGAACTCGGCATTGCGCTACTGCTCTTTCTGGTCGGCTTGGAGCTGAGCTTCGAAAAGGTCAAAGACCTCGGCCGCGTTGCCCTCATCCTCGGCGGGGTGCAAGTGCTGCTCACCGCAATCGGCGGCACGCTGGTCGCTTACTTCATGGGCTTCACTCCGATGGCAGCCGTGTTCCTAGGTGGCACCGTCACGTTTAGTAGCACGGTCGTGGTGATCAAATTGCTCGACCAAAAGGGCGTCATGAGCCGGCTCTACGCCCGCATCTCGGTCGCACTATTCCTGGCGCAAGACATCGTAGTGATCGCGGCGCTGACGATCTTAACAGGCTTCGGCGGCTCCGAACCACTCGCGCCCGTGGATCTGTTGATCAATTTCAGTAAAGCATTCGGCGGCATGGCATTGCTACTCGTCGTCTCGCTGATCGCGGCGCGCTACCTCCTACCAAAGCCTTTTGCATGGGCAGCGCGTTCGCCCGAGACTGTCTTCATCTGGGCGCTCTGTTGGTGCTTTCTGGTCGTGGTCTTGGCAGATGAATTTCATCTTTCGGTCGAGATCGGCGCGTTCCTCGCTGGCATCGCCATCGCGCAACTTCCCATTCACGAAGACTTACACCGACGCCTGCACCCACTGATGGCGTTCTTCATCGCGGTGTTTCTAGTCACGCTAGGGATTAAGATGGAGCTGAGTAGCTTTGGTGCGATCTGGCCTGCGGCGCTAGGGCTCAGCGCGTTTGTGCTACTGATCAAACCGCTGATCGTCTTCAGCATCTTGGCTCGCCTGCGGTTTAGCGAATACACGGCGTTTCAAACTGCGATCGCCACAGGGCAAGTCAGTGAGTTCGCCTTTATCCTACTCGCGCTCGGAGCCACGACCGGATTGATCGGGCCCGACATCGTCGCGCTCGGCGGGCTCGTCGGCATGATCACCATCGCGCTCTCCTCGTATCTCATCATTCATAGCGAAGCGCTCTACTCCGTCATCTCCCGCACGGGTATCCTCAAGCGACTGCGTGCCAAGCAAGAGCCCGACAAAGAGACACTGCGCCACCGCAAGGATCACGTGATCGTCGTCGGCATGAATGCGCTGGGGCGCGAAATCGTCAAACAACTCACACTACGCAGTGAGCGCGTCCTCGCCATTGATACCGACCCCAAGAAGCTCGAAGGGCTCGGGGCTGCCGACACCCTGATCGGCAATGTCGAATACCAGTCCGTCGTCGAAGAAGTCGGGCTACGTGAAGCGCGGCTCGTCGTATCCGCCCTACAAATCGAAGACACCAATCATCTGCTCGCCTACCGCTGCCGTTCTGCTGGCGTGCCTTGCGCGATCCACGCCTTCGACATCTCCGTAGTCGATGACTTACTCGACCTCGACACGACTTACCTGATGATGCCCGCCGCCGACGGCATCATCCAACAGCGCGACCTGATGGAAAAGGAAGGAGTGTTTAACCGATGAGTGGTATTTGCATCCTTCTGGTCGCCGCTGCGATTGCGTTTGGCTTGGCAAAGCTACTGCGTCTGCCGCCGATCCCGCTGCTCATGCTGATTGGCGCAGTGCTGCATGAACTGGCAAACTTCTGGGCGATCGAAGTGCCCGAAGATTTGCTCAGTGAAATGATGGAGCTGGGTCTGGCGATGCTCGTCTTTACCGCCGGCGTCGATCTGAGCCCACGCCGCATGCTCGGACGCACACGCGCCATCATCACGGTCGCGACCGTGCAGTTCTTCATGCTCGGGCTGGCAGGCGTGATCACCGCGTTCGCGCTCGGCTACGATTTAACCATCGCGCTCTATCTCGGCTGCGCGCTTTCGGCCAGTTCGACGCTCGTGGTGGTGCGCCATTTGCAACGTCGCCGTCAAATGTTCGAGCCTTTCGGCCGCCTCGTGCTCGGCGTGCTGCTGGTGCAAGATCTCTTCATCATCCTGATCATGGTGGCGCTGCTCAAATCGCCTCAAGGAGGGGTGGAGAGCTTCTTTGCCGTCACCCGAGCGGTCGGCCTCGGTTGCGTGGCGATCGGGATACACCGCTGGTTTGTGCCGTGGATCACACGCCGCCTCAAACTAGATGATGAGGAGTTGATGCTCGGCGCGCTCGGCATCCTGTTCGTGTTCTCGGGGTTCGCCTACGTGCTCAAGCTCCCCTTCCTCGTCGGCGCATTCTTTGCCGGATTCTCGATCTCCGCGTTCCCCATGAATGGACTCGTGCGCGGCATGCTTGGTTCGCTCTCCAGTTTCTTCCTCGCGCTGTTTTTCATAGCAGTCGGCGCAACGCTCACCATGCCGCAAGGCGACATGCTCTGGCACAGTCTGGTGTTCATCATCGTGTTGATCGTGGTCACCGTCGGGCTGGTTTCAGTGATCGGCGAAGCGGTGGGCTACTCCACTCGCGCCTCGATCGAGGCCGGCATCCTGCTCTCACAAACCAGTGAATTCTCGCTTCTACTCGCACTCGCCGGCATGTCCTCTGGCCAAATCAGCGCCGAGCTCTTTTCAATGATCACATTGATCACGGTGAGCACCATGACACTCACCCCGCTTATATCACGCGATAAAATCGCCTGGTCACTGATGAAGCTGCACCCGCGCTATCGACGCGGCGAGGTGGACTGTGAGCATTTGCAAGGCCACGCCGTGCTACTCGGCTACGGCCGTGCCGGACGCCAAACCCTGCAACTCTTTAAAGAGCACGACATTCCCGTCATCGTGATCGACGACGACGCCGCGGTCATCCGCAAACTCATCACCCGCGATGTACGTTGCATTCAAGGCGACGGCGCGAACCCGCGTATTCTAGCACGAGCCAACTGCCGCGAGGCCAAGGCCGTGGTCTGCTCGATGCGCCGCACCCGCGACGCCAATATCGCGCTCGATTATCTAAGGAACCACCCGACTAAGGTCTTCATCCGCACCTTTGAGCCGGATGAAACTGAGTTCGTCAAAAACGCTGGCGGCTATCCGATTGAAACCGCCCGCGCGTCGGCACATACGATGATCGAGTGGCTGGATGTGAA
>Ga0209533_1005906_pt1 | contig 10326 bp, 7 predicted proteins | sample COG_04_FD_184748 | JGI IMG/M metagenome (GOLD analysis project Ga0209533, IMG submission 184748) | Pelagic Microbial community sample from North Sea - COGITO 998_met_04 (SPAdes) (version 2) | ecosystem: Environmental > Aquatic > Marine > Neritic zone/Coastal water | place: Helgoland, sampling... | reverse complement strand
CAGCACCTCTCTGGTCAAAGCAGTCAGCCGTTCGCGACGCAGCCTCCCGGGGAAGTTCCTATTCGGCCTACGTATCCTCGCGCTGGCCGCACTCATCACCGCGCTCGCCCGCCCACAAATGGGCAAGATGAACGACACCACCGATGCCGACGGCATCGATATCGTCGTCACCCTCGACCTTTCTGGTTCCATGCGTGCGCTCGATCTTTCCACACGTGAAAATGTCGTTACGCGTTTGGATGCGGCTAAAAAGGTGGTGCGCGCATTCATTGAGAAACGTCCTTACGACCGCATCGCACTCGTTGCCTTTGCCGCCGATGCCTACGTCGTCAGCCCGCTCACACTCAATCACGACTGGTTAAAGAAGAATCTCGACCGTCTCGAACTCGGCGAAATCGACGGCGGCGGCACCGCAATCGGCACCGCGCTGGGAGCCAGCGTGAACCGCCTGCGCGACCACGAAGCACGCAGCCACATCGTCATTCTCCTAACCGACGGCGAAAACAATTCTGGCACCATTTCTCCCATCGGTGCAGCCGAAGCGGCCAAAAGCTACGGCGTCAAAGTTTACACGATTGCCACCGGACAAAAAGGCCGCGTGCCCATCCCAGAGATGACTCGCGACAATAAGGTGATGCGCGACAAAAAGGGCAAACCCGTCTATCGCGGACGTAGCGAGAACTCAAACTACGACGAAGCCGAACTCACTGAAATCGCAAAAATGACTGGCGGCCTCTTTTTCAGCGCCACCCAAGACGGCGATCTTGAGCGTATTTACGATGAGATCGATGAGCTCGAAACCACCACCATTGAGCTGCGCTCTTACGCAACCTTCACCGAGTATTTCATTTGGCCAGCAGCCCTCGGGCTCGCCCTCCTCGCCTTGGAACAACTCTTGCGCAACACGCGCTACCGCCGCCTACCATGACCTTTGAGAATCATACCTGGCTCACCGTCACCCCGCTCATCGTATTATTTTTTGCGGGACTCTTCGTGTTCGGCCTGCGCCGGCGCGAGGCGCTACTCAGCCGTTTTGCCGCTGCACGCCTACTCGACCAACTCACCGAAAAAGCCAGCCACCAACGCACGCTCCTTAAAGCAGGCCTGATCCTCCTAGCCCTTGCGTTAATCGGCATCTCACTGGCACGCCCGCAATACGGCGTCGATTGGATCGAACGCAAAGCACGCGGCCTCGACATCGTTTTCGTCCTCGACAGCTCGAAGAGTATGCTCGCCACTGACCTGCGCCCGACGCGCCTGGACCGTGCGAAGCTGGCAATCATCGATCTCGTCAAACGCTTGGAAAGCGACCGCATCGGGCTCGTTGTCTTTGCGGGCAATGCCTTCCTGCAAACTCCACCGACACTGGACTACGCAGCATTCCGTGAAAATTTGGACTCGATCGGGCATACCAGCCTATCACGCGGCGGCAGTGACATCGGCCGCGCCATCCGTGAAGCCGCGAAGGCCTTCCCAAAGGACAACAACTTTAAGGTCGTCATTCTCCTAACCGACGGCGAAGACCAACAGCAGCAAGCCATCGAAACCGCCCGCGAAGTCGCCAAGGGCGGCATCAAAGTATATACCATCGGTATCGGCACCCCCGAGGGTGAGTATCTTAAAATCCGCAACGGACAAGGCACCGAAGAATTCATCCGCGATTCCAGCGGCCAACCCGTGCGCAGTCAGCTCGATGAAGCCACACTTAAAGAAATCGCACAACTCACCGGCGGCAGTTACAGCCGCTTGAGCGATCAATCCCTCAACACACTCTACAGGTCTGTCCTCGCCACACTGCCACGCGAAGAGCGCGAGTCCGAACTACAGGAAGCACGCATCGAGCGCTATCAATGGACGCTCGCAGTCGCCTGCCTTTTTCTTGTATTGGAAATCTTCATACGTCGCCGCGGCAAGGCATCCATTCAACTGGCCGTGGCAATCGCCGCCGGCACACTGCTGCTCCCTTCACCCAGCGAAGCTCAAGACATCCCAGAAATACCCGAGTCCACTGAGTCACTCGAGCTACCACTACCTGATGCCGAGGAAGCACCGGAAGCGATCATCCACGATCTCCCGACTGATCCACGCATCCTCTATAACCAAGCACACGAGCAACTCACCACTGGCAACTACGCCGAAGCCACACGCCTCTATGAAGAAGCGATTGAGCGCAGCGAAGATGTCGCCCTCGAACGCGACGCGCTGTATAATATGGCACATGCTGCCAATCAAATCGGAGACGCCGCCTTTGAAGCGCAGGACTTCGAAGCCGCCATCGAAACCTGGAAACAAGCCGAAGCACTCTTTAAATCCGCCAACGAAATCGACACCTCCGACACTCGCAGCCTCGAAGATGCCGCCACCGTAGAAGCACGCCGCACAGCACTCGAAGAATTCCTGAAGCAGCAAGAGCCAGAAGATCAGGACAACCAGGAGCAAGAGGACCAAGAAGAGAGCGACGAGGAACAGGAGCAAGAAGAGTCCGACGAGCAATCTGAAGACGGTGACGAAAGCGAGGACTCCGAAGACCAAGGCGAAGAGGAACAGTCAGAAGAAAACGACGAGCAATCGGGTGACGAAGAATCTGGCGACCAAGGCGAAGACTCTGAGCAAGGAGAAGACGGCGGACAGCAATCCGAGCAAGAAGGCTCCGAAGGCGAGGAACCCGGCGAAGACGAAAGCACTGAATCGACTGGCGATCCTGCTGAAGACATGGAGCAACAAGCCCAAGAAGAAGCCAGCAGCGAAGGCGAAGAATCCGAAGAGCCAGGCGAAGAAGAAGGCCAAGCCCCGCAGCCCACCGAAGGCCAAGAAGCCGAGCAAGGCGAAGCGGGGGAAATGATGCTCGAAGGCATGAGCGTCTCCGAAGCGCAAGACCTACTCGACAGCCTCCGCAACTCCGAGCGTTTACTTCCATTTACCGAACCTTCCGACGAAACACGCACAAACCGCAAAGGAGAAATCCGCGACTGGTAACGTCCACCTTTAGAGACACATGCATCTACGACACGTATTCCTAATATTCGCCATCTGGGCAACCTCCGCACTCAACGCAGAGATTCAGGTCAACGCACGCTTCGAGCCGGCGCGCGTTGCCGCTGGCAGCACGTCCAGATACATTGTTGAGATCGTCGAATCCGACACCAGCGCGATGCCAGAGCCCGAGCGGATCACCTCGCTGCCGATTCCATCCGACGGCGGCCTCACCCTGCGCAACGGCCACACCTCGACCAGCCAATCCACTCAAATCGTTAACGGGAAACGTAATTACAGCAGCACACAGCAACTCATCATCGATGCCGTATCCAAGACACCAAGCGCCTACACGATACCCGCATATATTTTCGAATACAAAGGCGGACGCTTACAAGCCCCAGCAGCCACACTCACCGTAGTCGAGCGCTCAGCCAATGCCGCGCCCACTGTCGATGAACTCATCTTCCTAAAAGCCGATGCACCACAGCAACTCTACGTCGGCCAAACCACACCCATCACACTGAAGCTATACATTTCAAGCAACGTGCAGTTGCGCGGGCTCAATGCCTTCGAGCGCGATGCCGACGGATTCACCGTCAGCGACCTCCCAGAAGAATCCTCGGAAAGCGTCGAGATGCACAACGGCAGTCGCTACCGTGTCTATAGCTGGCCGCTCACCATCACACCGATCAGTGCAGGCCCACAGGATCTCAACTTTCAATTCACACTGGCCGCACAAATGCCGGATCAGCGCAACGCGCGTAACTCACCGTTTGGCGGAGGGATGTTTGACAACTTCTTCGGACGTTCCGAGCGCTTCAACATCTACACAGAGCCGACTCAAATCGACGTGCGCACACTCCCCTCTGAGGGCAAACCGAAAAGCTTCTCAGGAGCAATCGGCAACTTCAGCATGGCAGTCAGCGCCGATACCGATACCACACGCGTGGATGAGCCGATCATGCTCTCTCTCAAACTCAGTGGCCGCGGCAACTTTGATCGCATCAAAGGCCCCGAGATGAAAAAGACACGAGGCTGGCGTAACTATAAGCCCGAGTCCGGCTTTGAAGCAAGCGACTCACAATCACTCAAAGGCGTGAAACGTTTCGACTATGTCTTCATCCCCGAGAAGGCAGGCACACTCAAACTCCCTGAAGTGCGCTTCTCATTCTTTGACCCGAAAGTCGGAAAATACGTCGAGCTCAGTAGCCCCGCCATCAGCGTCGAAGTCGGGCCGTCCCTTCGCCCTGCACTCCCGACACAACCAACCGCGACCGACGAGAGCGACGCAACACCAGCAGTCAATCTCACCAAAGCACTGAGCCCCGAAGAGCTGCTACTCACACTCGACTACCGCCCGAGCACAGGACGCAACATCCAGAAGCACCTCTGCTCTAGTCCACTCTGCTACGGCCTCAACGCAGTTGGCCTACTCACACTCACTGCAACTGGCATTTGGATCTACAGCCGAAAACGCCTGCATCAGAATGCAGACTACGCTCTAGCGCATGAAGCCAAACAAACGCTCAAGGCCACGCTCAAAGCATCTCAAAACAGCGATGGCGCAGACTTCTACCACAGCGCGCAATGCGCCGTTCGCCTCGCAGCAACTGCTCGTATGAAACGCAACTTACGCTCCGCCGATCTTGCCGAGCTCGAAGCAGTTTTTAAGCAAATCAATCTATCAGACGACGTAATCGCACAGACACGCGCCCTGTTTCAAGCCGCCGATGGTCATCGCTTCTCAGGACGCAGTCAAAGCGCAGACCTGCAAAGCGCCCGCACTCAACTCAACTCGATTTTGAAAGTACTATGAGTTCCCTTCTTCGCATCGCACTCTTCTACATCGCCTCCGCAGTCCTTGCGTTTGCAGCGACCAGTGACGCAACCGATCCCTTTCAATCCGGTATCGAAGCGTATCAGAATGGTCAATACAAAGCAGCCAAGACACAGTTCACCGCCGCGCTTGAGACCAAAGAAACCGCAGCAGCTCGCCACAACCTAGGGCTCGCCTACTTCCAGCTGAACGCACCCGCCGAAGCGGTCTGGCAACTCGAACGTGCACAGCTCCTAGCGCCGTTCAACGCCGACTACCGATTCAAACTCGGCGCCGTTCGTCAAGAACTCGGCCTCTTCGCAGGCGCACCGAACTGGACGATCCTCGCCAGCCAAGCACTACCGACAAAGAGCTGGATCATCATTGCCTCGATCAGCTTCTGGCTACTCCTCGCCGCCTACATCTTGCCGCGTCTCAGCGGCATGAAACCGGGACTATGGACGAAGTCGCTACGCGTCATTACCATCATCGCACTGATCCTCTCACTACCCGCGATCTGGCTCAATCTACGCCTCCTGCAATCAGGGACGATCATCACCGACGAAACCGTCGGCCTCCACGCAGCCCCCGCCAGCGCAGCTCCCGAAAGCGGCTCCGCACGCCCCGGCGAACGCGCACGCATCCTAGATCAATACAACAATTTTTATGAACTCGAAACCGAAGGCCTAGCAACTGGTTGGGTCTCGAAGGAGGAATTCCGCCCACTGGCAGATTGATCGGCTGAGCCCCCCACTATCATGAAAAACAAAACTATCGGATTCGTCGGCCTCGGTCGCATGGGCGCTAACATGGCGCGCTGCCTCAACGAAAAGGGCTACACTGTCACAGCGCTCTTCGATATTAACAGAAGCGTTGCCACAGACCTCGCGGCCGAAGTCGGCGCGACTGCTTACAAGTCGCTGGTCGAAGTCACCGCCAATGCAGATATCATTCTCACCGTCGTAACGAATGACGATGCGATGGACGCCATCTTTTTTGGCGACGACAACCTCTTTACCGGAGCTGCAGGCCGCACGTTCATCAACTGCGCGACACTCACTCCGGCGGTGCACACGAAGCTCGAAGAGGCCGCGACCAAAATTGGTGCGACTTGCCTCGAAGCCTGCATGGCATCCAGTATTCCACAAGCACGCAGCGGCGAACTCTTCCTTATGATCGGCGGGCACGAAACCGATTTCAACGCAAACAAGCCGCTGCTCGACGATCTCAGCAAAGCCCTGCACTACGTCGGAGCTGCTGGCAAAGCTTCCGAAGTAAAGGCACTGGTCAACATGGTGATGAACATCAACACCGCCGCCCTAGCGGAAGGCCTCGGCATTGGCGACGCGCTCGGCATCGACCTGAAGATGTTGTGCGATATTTTCAGCCAAACTGGCGCAAACTCCCGCGTGCTCGAGACCGACGCCGAAGATATGATTCTCCGTGACCACGATTGCTATTTCTCGGTATCGCACGCCGCCAAGGATTCCGGAATCGCACTCGGCCTAGCGGCAGCACAGGGCATCCAAACGCCACTCGCTCAAGCAACTTTTGATCAATACACCAAGCTCACCGAAATGGGCAAAGGCGAACTAGACAAGTCCGGTATCGCGGAGCTGACGTTTAAGGGGCGCAGCTAAAAATCGGATCTAGATGTCACGCCCGCGCCCCTCAAGACGCTAAGGCGCAAAGCGAATACGGAGCACTCTCACATAGTAACTTTGCGTCTTGGCGCCTTTGCGTGAGACTTATGTTCAGCCCAACCGCAGCGCTGGCTCAATGCTGATGGCGTCATTGCGGGTGCCTTCGGGATCGGCGAACGTGGCGAACGCGATCATCGCGGCGTTGTCACCGGTATGCTGAGGCTCGGCAATCAAGCATGACATACGGTAGCGCTTGGCGAGTCGTTGCATCGCAGCGCGGAGCGCCTTGTTGTTCGAGACCCCGCCGGAAAGACCGAGGCTCTTATAGTTGTCGACTTCCAAAATGTGCTTCGTCTTGCCAAACAATTGATCGATCACTGCGCTTTGATACGATGCGCAAATATCGGGCATCGCGGCTTCGAGTTCGGCATCGTCCATTTTCTCGATCCGATAACGCAGACTGGTCTTGAGACCCGAAAAACTGAAGCGTCGCTCGTTGCGCGGGGCGATCGATTTGGGAAAATCAAAAGCCTTGGCATTGCCCGTAGCCGCGATCTTTTCAACATGCGGCCCGCCAGGATAAGGCAAGCCAAGGAGCTTGGCACCTTTATCGAGCGCTTCGCCCGCGGCGTCGTCGACGGTCTCCGCGAGCACGGTGAGTTGCTTCGCTTTGTTGATTTCAAATAGGATCGTGTTGCCTCCGGAAACAACGAGACCGAGATGCGGCAGCAGGCCATCAAAGGCCTCAGCAAAAGCTTCAGGGGCGGATTGATGCAGTGCAATGAAAGGTGAATACGCATGACCGCGCAGGTGATTCACCCCGCAAAGCGGCAACTTCCAAGCGAGCGCGAGGCTCTTGGCAAATGCGATACCGAGCGCTAGGCAACCAGCGAGCCCAGGCCCCTGAGTGACGGCGATTCCTGTGATCTCGGACTGGCGCTCGACAATATTCGTCGCTTCGAGCAGCGGAAAGAAATTCTTCAAATGCTCACGGCTGGCGAGATCGGGCACGACGCCGCCATACTCTTGATGCAGGCTGATCTGACTGTGCACCCACTCGCCTTCGATCCCCGTTTCAGGATCGAACAGTGCGAGCGCGGACTCATCGCAAGAACTTTCAATGGCTAGAATCATGTTTAAAAAACTTCGAGCATCGAACGCTGAACGTCGAACATCGAATGAATAAAAAGAGAATCAAAAAGTGACATATTCAGCGCTCGACGTTCAACGTTGCTTCGCCATCTCCGGCAGACCTCCGTCGACATTCGACGAGTTCGCACTGATCAGTGCCTCCAGCATTTGCTGGGCGACGAGCCGTTGCGTATCTTCCACCGGCGCGAAACCAAACGCGTCAGTAAATGCTTCAGCACTCATGTGGCGTAGGTGATGCGCTTGCAGCATGAGCAAGATCGCTTCTTCGGTGCTTCGCTCGACCGTGACATTTGGATATACGCCGGTGCCATTGATCGCTTCGCCATTCGGGAGTAAATAGCGGGCACTCGTGAGCTTCAGTCCATCACCATCAGCAAAGGAGTAGACACTTTGCACAGAGCCTTTGCCGTAAGATTTCTCGCCCACCAACAATGCACGCTCATGATCTCGCAAAGCTCCAGAGAGAATTTCAGACGCACTCGCGCTTTGACCATCGATCAACACGATCAGCGGTTTTTGAAACTGATCAATCGAGTCCTTCGCATAAAAGACTTCTTCCTCTCCCCTGCGTGATTGCACGATCAGAACCTTTTGCCCCTTTTTCAAAAAGACCTCAGCCATCTTTACGGCGATATCGAGACGCCCGCCCGGGTTCCCCCGAAGATCGAGGATCAAGCCCTGCATGCCTTGCACATTGAGCATGTGAATGGCGGATACCATCTCCAGATCAGTCTCATCGATAAACTGCCGCACGCGCATATAGCCGACACTGTCCGTCGCCATCTCGATATCGACCACGGAATCAAGTGCGATCGCTCGCCGCTCTAGCTCAAAGGAATACTCCTCTGCAGTGATCGGTCGCTCAACCTCAAGCGTAACCAGCGAGCCCGGCTCTCCGCGAATACGGTCAATCACCTCGCCCAAGGATTCCTCACGCGTATCGACCTCATCGACGCCGATAATGAAATCACCAGCAAGGATACCACCCTCAGCGGCGCTGCCTTGCTCAAATACCTGCGAAATAATAATGCGCCCTGAAAATTGTCCGACTTCGATGCCGACGCCGACGTATTCTTGATTGGACGCCATGCTAAACTCCTCGTAGTCGTCCGCCGTCATATAACTGGAATACGGGCCAAGCGAACTCACAGCGGACCGCAACGCGACATCGGTGAGCTCTCGAAAATCGACCTCATCGGCATGGACAAACTCAGACTCCACAATCCTCAAAACCATGCCATAGCGTGAGAGGCTCTGCCAATAATCCTTGGAAAGCATCGCCCGCCAATCCGCCCGCGCCGCGAATTGCGAAGCGAGCAGCGCCAATAAAGCAACAGGGATCACCCAGCGCAGCGTATGCTTGTCCATGCTCCGCACTGTGGGCACCTCGCCGCTGATTGTAAATAACTAGAAATTCGTATTTATACTCGACTCCTCAAAGATAGCTTCGTTGATCAAAGCGTATGAACGGGGCCGACAATGAACTATGGGATCACCTCCAGACGAGCTGTGCAAACGGCCCGATCAGCTATCGCGACTATATTGAGCTCGTCCTCTATGCCGATGGTTGCGGTTACTATACGCGGGACCGTGAACGTGTCGGCCGCAGTCCGGATCGCGACTTCTATACAGCGGAGAGTCTCGGCAAAGTCTTTGCACGACTCGTCACCACTGCCGCGCACGACCTACTCGGGGCTGATACCGCTGCGCGATCCACTTTTATCGAGATCGCGGCCGAGCCAGGCACTGAACTGCTGAGCCGCGCGCCTGAGCACTCCTTTGCCGATAGTCGCGTGATCCGCCAAGGCGACCCGATCTGCGCCGATGGGCCAGTGGTGATCTTTGCCAATGAGTGGCTGGACGCCCTGCCCTTCCACCGTCTGATCTTTAGCGAAGGGCAATGGCGCGAACGCGGCGTGTGTCTCAACAGCGAACAGCACTTAGAAGAGGTGTTGCTCGACACTTTCTCGCCAGAAGTCGCCGCAATCAGCGAGCGCCTGCCCGAACAAGCCCTTGAAGGTTACGAGCTCGACCTGCCGCTCGCAGCCGAAACCGCGCTAGCCGACCTGCTCGCTCAGGATTGGACCGGGATGATTCTGTTCTTCGACTACGGCAAAACGTGGCAGGCCTTATCCACGGACTGCCCGATGGGCACGGCACGCACCTTTCAACAACACACTCAGGCGAACGATTTACTCGATCAACCTGGAAAAAAAGACATCACCTGCGACGTCTGCTGGGACCCGCTCGCCGACATTTTGACCGAAAAAGGCCTCCAATCCGTCACACTGGAAACTCAAGAATCCTTCTTGGTGCAACGCGCCCAACGCGCCGCAGAGTCGATTATCAGTGGCACGGCAGGCGCCTTCAGCCCTGATCGACAGACGCTAATGGAGCTGATTCACCCCGCACACATGGGGCGCCGCTTTCAAGTGCTATGGGGGCTACGAGCCGATTAATCTTTTTATAGAAAAAGGCTTGCTAGGTCGCCACAGACCCCTACTTTCCTGCCCTTCATAACTTTAATCAAGGAACTCTCATGTCACGAATTTGCGCAATCACAGGTAAACGCCCCGTCAAAGGTGGTATCATCATCCGTAAGGGTCTCACCAAAAAGAGCGGTGGTATCGGAACAAGTCTCGTCAAGAACACACGACGTCGCTTCTGTCCAAACGTTCAACGCATCCGCGTTAAACTCCCAAGCGGCGAAGTCAAGCGCATGTGGGTCTCCGTTAAGGC
>Ga0209533_1005903_pt1 | contig 10331 bp, 8 predicted proteins | sample COG_04_FD_184748 | JGI IMG/M metagenome (GOLD analysis project Ga0209533, IMG submission 184748) | Pelagic Microbial community sample from North Sea - COGITO 998_met_04 (SPAdes) (version 2) | ecosystem: Environmental > Aquatic > Marine > Neritic zone/Coastal water | place: Helgoland, sampling... | reverse complement strand
CGATCTGACAACGTCCTGGTTGGCGCGAAGTAGGGGACCCAACACGTACCCTGCCATCCAGCGCAGCGCGGCATAAGGTGTTTTTGGGGGAACCGTGGCGTGATTCCGAGTCCGACGCGCCACGACGGCGGGTTCCGGTACCGCACGCTTCTTTGGGAGCGGTGTTGGGGAGGAAGGGGGAGGCCTCTTGGGCGGCCCCATTTGAACCGTGGTGGTGGTGGCGGCGGCGGGTTGCGCGAAATCGGGGTCCATGCACCCCCTGGCATACATGCCATCCTTGAATTCGTGACAGTCCCGCACGTGCATGATTGCGACTGCCAGCTGACTCCTGGTCAAACTGGGTTTCGATTCCAATGGGTTTGCCGGGGTCCAGTGCGCAATTGCCATGGCAAACTCGCCAATTTGTTGAGGCGACATAGCCAATGTCACCGTGCCTGTAATGTCGTACTGGCGCCGAATGAATTTGTTGGCAATCATCCAAGATATTGCGTCTGCCAGCCACACAGCCCGATAACAGGAGGGCGCCGTCGATCCGCTTCGTTGAACCATTGCATCCAAATGGTACGAGGTGAACGTAAAATCAAATTTGCGGTGGAGCATGAGATTGGACGCCAAAATGCGCAGGACCAATTCACGACCTTTCACCATAGTCAATCGTTGATATGCTGCACGATTTTTACGCGCATTGTCTCGCACAACGTCCTCCGGCACCACGTAGTCCGATTCCGTCAAATCAACCACCTCTTCGGCGGTGGGGGAAGTGGACGTTGCCATAAAGACTCGGTGAATGATTGAACAAAAAAGTGGATGCATGGATGCATGGTGTGGCATGAAGGATGGACACACGAAATAAAGTGCAACGTTTTTTAAATATAAGATCTATGGTCGAGCGAATGGTCTAATTTACTTCCATACATTCAGAGTATCCTTGTGGCTTTGTGAAACCAGCTGCGTGATGAGTCCCTTGCGATTCCAATGGAGTAATTGTTGGTTGGAAAGTGTTGCAAGGAGGGTTCGGGTGTGGATATTGTAGACTGAAACACTCGTAGTTTCGCCAACCGCCAGTATGCTACCACAGGAATTCCATCGCGCACAGCACATCGAAGGATGCATCAAAAAAGATGTCCGAGTGTCCACGTCCCACACATTTTGATTCGTAATATAATATTGGTTGTTGGGATCTAAATTCGAGGGAATGAGGGTATCCTCACCAATCTCCAAAGAGGGTTGCTGAGTCCATGTCTTGATCTCCCAGATGTGAACCAATGGCGCCATGCCTTGCGTGGTCGCGAACTCGGAGGGGTTGTAGCCGACAAATAACTGTCGCGTGGATGGATGCCATTGTAATTGGAACATACGGTACCCACGCGGGGCACTAATTGTTCGGGTGTAGTTCCCGGTTGATGTCTCCCATATAATGAGATCATGGAAATACGTCGTTACCGCCACAGTCGATTCATCGACCCAAATCACTTGAGAGACTTCAATGCAATCGGGATAGCCCTCCAACTTGCGTAGGTCCCACAGTGTTTGCAGGCGTTTGAAAGTGCTGGTTGAAAAAATGCTGAGTAGTCCATTTTCAAATGCAATGGCAAATTGAGATCCTGTTAAACTCCAATCACAGTCGCGACAGTTGTCACGATGAAATACCCGTGTAAAATGAGTGATCTCATAGATGGTGAGATGACCAACCGAAATGAGTGATATAAATTGCCCACATGGGCTCCATCGGAGCGCTGTGCGATGGCTTCGATTGAATCGGCGAACCTGATGGCGTATGTCGTTTGTCTCGGTATTCCATAAATGAAGTTGACGCTTGTCGTTCACAACTGCGACCACTGGTTGGACGCGGTTCGGCATAGCCAGGCAGTACCCGGGAAATTGGGTCGTGTGGACACAAATACCTTGAAAAGACTTGGGATGCACCACGAGCTCTCCGCCAAGATCCCACACAAGACCCTCTAAGGCAACATCAAATTGACCCATGCGACACACGCAATAACCCAGTGGCACAATTTCAGACACACGAGTCGTCGGGTCAATTATGACTATTTTCACGAATTCACCGGATGGCGTGACAAGCGTGATGGATTTTTTGAGCAATCCATGCGATTCGCCCTTGACATCAAGGAATCGTGCGACACAATGCGCCATGCGCACATTGTACCGTGAAAGCCATTGTCGCAAAAGACTGGAAAGAATCTGGGAGGATGCCATTGTCATCGTAATTTTGATTTACCCAGAAGGTTCATGAATACATATTGTACAAAAAAGCAATATCCGACCTGTGCCACCCAAGTTTAATTTACCGCCACACAGCTAATGTACAGTGCACATGTTCCCGTGTAAGTAGTCGTTCCTGATTCCAACACAATAATGTGTGATTTGATATAGTTGTAATGCGAGTTCCTGTGGCTGTTTGGTAGACTGTAACGCCGCCACGTCCATTGACAGCTAACGCGGTGCCAGCTTGATTCCACCGGGCACTGAGCATGTCTGTATGTTGGATAAAGCACTTTCCAGTGTCCACATCCCACACATGGTTTGACGTAATGAAGTATTTGTTGTTGGGATCCAAATTCGAGGAAATAATAGAATCGCCTTCCAGAGTCAGAGGAGTTTGTTCGATCCAAGTGGTCATGTCCCATACACGAACGACATCCGCCCCATTTGATTGTTCATTCAATCCCACGATTATCCGGTTCCTTTTAGGATGCCAATGTACCGCGGTAATAAAACCGTTGATTTGAATTCCTTGAGCCAATACTCCGGTCTCAGTGTCCCAAATAGAGAGACCACTAGTCGTGAATGTGGCTAAATTCGAGTGGCTCATCCAAATGACCTCAGTACTCGATAAACAATTCATTGAGTGTCGGAATCGAATAATGCGTTGCAATGTATGCATCGAATAAATGTCGACGCCGTTGTTTGCAGTTCCAATGGCAAATTGAGTCCCATCTGCATTCCAGTCAATTTCAACACCCACATAGGTTGAAAATACTTTGGTGGCACTTGTATCCGTAATTTCAAGAATTGAAACCTGGAAGCGTTGAATCACTGCAAGAAACTTGCCGCATGGACTCCACTGAATAGTCACACGGCCAAATGCAACCGAGGCCACCCGCATGGAACATTCACTTGTAACGGGATTCCACATATAGAGATGATGACCGCCGTATATTGCGAGTAATGGTTTAACTGGATTGGATGCCATTCTTTGGTATTGACTAAATGATGTCAAATTGGAGAGTTGGATTCCTTGAAAGAGGATCGGGCACAACGTGAATTCTCCGCCAAGATCCCACACAAGACCCTCTAAGGCAACATCAAATTGACCCATGCGACACATGCAATGGCCCAGTGGCACAATTTCAGACACACGAGTTGTCCGATCAATTGTGACCATTTTCACGAATTCACCGGATGGCGTGACAAATGTGATGGATTTCTTGAGCGATCCATGCGATTCGCCCTTGACATCAAGGAACTGTGCGACACAATGTGCCATGCGTACATTGTAGAGTGCAAGCCACTGCCCCAAAAGACTGGAAAGGATCTGGGAGGATGCCATTGTATTTATGCCACAATTGGATGAGATCAAAATAAACAGCATCGTGTACAAGTGCAACATGTCGCAATATAAGACGTTTAAAAGTCATCTAAGGACCCGTTTGTGATTCGAATATGATTGATTGTCCGATCCCGTCGTGCAGATTTGGTCATAAAATGAACTGTATTGATGCAGGTTGTCGTCTCAATTGCCTCATACACGCCTGTAAAGTTCCAGGGCCGGGGGCGGCATTGACGGGGGGTGCGATGTGCACCTGGGCCAAATCGCATTAACCGACTCACAAATTCAAACCCCTGACCGGATTTTTTATTTGGAAATACATAACCCCAAATGAGTTGGATTAAATATTTGTTTTGAGCCAGCGTTGGGAGACTGCGAATCATTGACACTTTCAATTGCCACAGTTCTTCGCGACGCCAAGGAGAAGGATATGAAAAATGAATACGCAAAAGTGGTTGAGTACTCACACATTCAACCCCTTCAATTTGACCATGGGTTTGAGTCCCCTGTACCATCATTTCGCAACTTACAGGGTGGAGTGGACGAAAAAACAGTTTAACGGAGCGCAGAGGAACCTGCGGACCGGCGCAGAGTGCGGTGGACGTGCGCCATTGTACCTCACTGCGTCGGAGGCAGGTGAGAAAGTGCGTGGGTTGCTGGTTCCAAAGACGTTGGATGTATTCGGCACGTGCGCGACAAATCCTGTAAAATGCCATCCACTGTGGTTTCCAGGAGGACGGCGACGCGTTAAAATTCGGGTAGGTTAATCGTGTGGTGGAGAGGGAGTGGGTGTGGGTTGGAGTAAGGGAAAGGCATCCGGCTTTTCGCTTTCCACCCAATACCATGTCTCGTGTGTCCGGATGGACGTCTCCTGTCGACCCCGATTCATCAATTCGTATGCTGATTTGGCTTTGGACTTCATCCACAGGATCCATCCAATTCCCGAGTTGGCCACTTGAATGGTTGTCACCAAATGCCACATTCTCGATGTCACTAATTATGATGAGTGGCGTAATTACAAGTATTCGATTTATCATAGGATTGTATTTTTGATCCATCACCAAAATAGGGACGCGTTAAAGTTCCAAGCATCGCTAAAAAAGATCACTACATTAAATCCACTCTTGTCTAAATGAGTCGTGAAACCCAGTATTCCACCAAAGCAGTTCAATGGATTCAGGCCCGCACGCTGCGCGAGCGCAATCTCCTTTGGTTCATTCAGTATCTCATGCGGGAGGCCGCCACTGATTTTCCAGAACTCCCTGGATTAGAGAAGAAAACACTTGTCCTAAATACGCTTGACGATGTATTGGAGGATCACACATTGCCCATCAAATCGCGCCCGAGTGTGCAACTCGCAATTACAAAGATGGCAGACAGTTGGGTGACCGCCGGCATCCGTGCGAACAAGCAACACTACCAATTTAAACCAAAGAATGGTATCACGGCACGAGACACACAAGAAGCAATTCCCGGGGACCAAGATTATGCACAGGTTGTCGCACAAATTGCCGCAGCGGCGGACCAATGGTTCACGCATCGGGTCGTGACTGCGTCCAACATCATTATGGGCATTATGGCGATCATGCAGGCAGCCAACACATTCTTTCGAGGCGACGGGCAGACGAAAAAGGAAATGGTGTTGGCAGTCGTCAAAGAGATTGTGAATCGTGAATCGACACAGATCAGTGACAATGATCGTGAGGCAGTGTTGATGGCCATTGACACCTTTGCACCAACACTTATTGATTACGCAGTGGATATGGCAACCGGTCAATTTGATTTCAAAGGGTTGATTCAACAATTTAAAGAGTGCTGCGGCCCATTTTCAATGTGCTGTGCGCCACCTGCTCCGACTCCAATTGCCACAGCCGATTCTGTTTCGCTGTAAAGGGTTTAATCGGTAGAAGGGCACACACACACACGCGAGACAATGCCGCCATAGGGTTTGAACACACGGCACGGATTGGTGTTGGACGAATGCAACTCCAAATCACCCGAACTGTACCCCATGCGCGTTTCGACACGCGCAATGATGTCCTTCGTCAAATCGCCGTCAGTACATTGAAGAGTGAGTAGGACGCGGCCGGAATCAAGCCGGGCTCGAGTTTGGTAGAAATGAACTTCAACGGTGATCGGGTCCGATCCGGACACAATCACGGATGTCGCATTCAGTGGAATCTCCGCAAGTTTGTTGGATGGGAGGGGATGTATTTGAGCGATGTCCCCAAAACCGATGGGCCACGCTTCGTACCAATAAAGCAACTGCTCTTCCGAGGTCATTTGTTCGCGCATATGAGGGTCGGAACCCGTGCGGCCCATCATCAATTCATCAATGGTCGTCATCACACCATCTGAACTGTCCGCGTGCGACCGAGAAAAGGTGTGGTTGCCCAGTAGGAGGGGCAGTGTTGCGACGCTGTTGCGCTGGAAAAAGACAAACGCATGTTGCCGCAGTGCATCATATTCCTGCGCCGTGCGAATTGGATGCAATTTGCCGTCATGTGCATGGAGAAGACCCACACAGTGCGCGGCGGAGAGACCATTTGCTAACGCTGTCTTGGCCCATGTTTTTGAGTGGTGGGCGGTGAAGTGGAAAACGCCATCAGTGACGACCGAGAATGTCCGAAGCAGTGGCAAGGCGTCATGAGACTTGGATGCACCCATCGTGAAAATGAAAGAGAGCGATAATTGAATGGTCTTTTTTGGGTGTGGCGTAATTTGGGTGGTGGATGAATCAATCAAACCTTCTAAATATAAGACCGCTGCCCAAGAAAGTTAACTTCATTATGTGGACGGTCGACACATTCTTTTAAGAAACTGGAAGTGAATGGCCTCCACTGCGAATCGGCATTGGGCATGTTGATGGCAATGACGGCTTCTGCACCAACACTTGTGGAGCATGTGCAATGAACTGACTAATTTGTGGGATTCGTTCACCAATTCAAAAAGTACTGCCATATTCTATTTTTCACTGTAAAGACTTAGTTATTGGAAGGGCTCATAACCACACATGAACTTCTAGTACTACTGTGGCACTTGAATACACGGTACGGATTTTTGTTGGACGCGTGTAGCTGCAATGCCCCGGGTGTGTACCCCAAGTGTTTTTCGGCGCGCGCGACGATGTCCTCCACCAAATCACCGTCCACGCATTGAAGGGTGACCAGGAGGCGACTGGGGGCAGCATACGCGAGTGGATGTGAATTGAAATAGACCTTGACGTCCAGGGGATCCGATCCAGACACAATCACGGATTGCGCATTCGCGGGAATCGCGTCAAGCTGATTGGATGGAAGACGGTGTATCTGATTAGATACCCCACACGTTGATGTATGCCACGCTTCGTACCAATACACCCGCGTTTGCTCGGATGGCATATTGTCGCGCCTGTCATCATAGCCAGGATTCATGCGACCCATGATTAATTCATCGATCGTCGCCGCATCTACGTTTCGCGTGTCGGTTTCGGGAAAGGTGTGTGTGCCCATCTTGAAGTTCAGTTTTGCGACGTTTTTGCGCTGGAAAAAAAGTGCGGTGTTTCCCCGTGATGCATCATACTCCTGCGCGGTGCGAATTGGCCTCAGTTCGCCGTTGTACAATGCCAAAAGACCAATGCATTGGGTTGCGGGGAAGCCATTGATCGCCGCTGCCTGGACCTATGTTTTTGCACGATTGACAGTATATTGTTGGATGCCGTCAATGACAATTGCAAAGGTCCATGGGTGGAACGACTTGGATTTGGATGCACCCATTGTGGAAATGAAATAGAGCGATAATCGAATGGTCTTTTTTGGGTGTGGCGTACTTTGAGCAGGAAATGAAGCAATCAAACCTTCTCAATATAAGACGTGTACAGCCGTCTGATATTGTGAACGTATTCTATAAGTGACCGCTCATTGACCCGTCCAGACACTTGAACAATCCAAACAATTCAGTTTGGATTATGGATGTGGGCACATCCAAAATCGTGCTGTGGGGCAGACATGGTAAAGTGGGGCGTGTTACCGCCACCGACACAGAAGTGTTGTTGGTCACCACGCAAGAGGAACTGCAACGAAGTCATCAAATTTTGCACCACATGACCCTTCGCACCTTGGAGACTTGGACACCGTTCGAGCGGCGCTATTTAAAGGCGTACTGCTTTGCACTTCCACCTTCTGCAAGTCGAGCCAGCGTGCTGGGACCCGCCGACCTTGCCCACTTGGTCCAGTGCCATGGATCCAACCCGCATTGTGCGCGCATCCTGCGAAACCCAGAGTTGTGGGTTGTCGCCACGCGGCGATTGACCCCGGTGAACCACTCCAACGCCATTGACCTCGCGATGCGAGATGCTCATAACCCTGCGACATTTGCACACATCAAGGCGGCAATTGGATGGGTACTTGTGGATCTCATCCTCTCTGGCCATTTACTCGCGTGCGATCGGGTGTGCCATGGGGACATCAAACTCAACAATATTTTGAGCGACGACGAATCCCACCGGTTCAAATTGAATGATTTTGGACTTGCGTCCCTATTTGGGACAGTGGACTTTGATGGTCGATTTGGACGCGTGCTGTGCCCCTGGTACCCACCTATTTTTTTGGCATTGGCCACTGTGAAAAAAGCATTGACCAAACGCAGACTGCAATTGCGACATGTGGGCCTCATTGACCGATTCGCCTTTGTCGGGGTTGTGTTTCAACTAGGGTGTGCAGCACACGCAAGCCAGTGTGTGAAGCCGGAGTGGAGAACAAAACTCTGCGCCGAATTGTTTGGATTGATTCGTCGACTTGCACAACCAGCGCCCTTTGGACCTCACCGAGACCCTACAACCAAACGGGAGCGGGTCGAATGGCAGGAGTACAAGGAGTTTCTTCACCAATCGGCCAAATACAATGACGTGAAACTCGCGCATTATGTCACTCGCAAATGCGAGGGGGAACGCGCCTTTTGCCAAATGGTGAAAGACCATGAACTCTATCAGATTCAGTCATGGTCGGCGATGTTTACCACAGTGAGCCGGTGGGCATGGCCACGGCAACGGCCGACCTGCGTCACTTCACTTCTGTCCTTTATACAAAGCAAGCGGCCTGCCCACCATAGTAGGACAGAGACACATTCGCGTCCCCTGAAACGCAAAGGATCCGCCACTCCCAATGAATAAATTTAAATCATTCAATTATTATCTCCACACATGGATCCGACCATTACTCAAACCGGCTAATTTTGTGCCACACGGACTCCAACTCACACAATCTACACATCCCTCCAGATAATTGAAGTACAGTGCCGACTGGTTCATCACCATGTTCCAAATATACACGACTTTGCCCGCACACGCCAGCAATGTCCCGGACGGATTCCAGCTGACCGATGAAATGTTATTGTCGAATTTTAAAACTTGTCGGCAAGTACTTGATGGAATATCCCAAAGATGGACTGTTCCATCAGTTGACCCACTTGCCAGTATTGTCCCCTCTGGATGCCACGCAACTGCATTGACTTCCAATATGTGACCGTACAACACATCACACTTCATTAAGGGAGTCCCAATAAATCGCCAAATGCGAATTGATCTGTCGTCGGATGCACTGGCCAACATTGTCCCATCGGGGCTCCAGCGTAGCGCATAAATTGCACACATATGCCCATTCAATTCAAATAACTCCAACCCAGTGTGTGCGTCCAAAATGCGGACACTTGTATCATGCCCAGCCGTGGCAATCCATTGACCATTCGGATGCCACGCCAGATTGCCAATCCACTGGTGGTGGACATCTTGTTCTTGAAACGATTCCATACGGCTCGCGGCTTCAACATCCCAGATTTGAATGGCATTGTGTTCGGTCGACACTCCCACGTGGGTCCCCGCTGGATCCCATTTAATTGAATACACTTCTCCACATTCCCCATGAACATGAAACTCGGATGTCGGTGACTTGGATTCACTTTCGCTATCCCACACATATATCATGCCCTCACTACCACCTGCCAAGGTTGTACTGGTGGGATTCCAGGTTATGGTTTCAAGATGAGTCACGCATGCCCAAGTTCGACAAAGAACGCCTTGAAACAAACATTTCCGATAGACGAGTTCACAAGTTTCTGTGATTTGGGTATATAATGCTCCACGGAGTGGTGTATCGTATGCCCCTGGAAAATACAGTGAATCAATACCATGTGTTATATCCTCCGCTGTTGTCTGAGCACGAATACAGACCCGCTTGATGACGGCACCCGCAGGGGTGATAAGTATGATGGACTTGTCGCGTTGCACACGTGGCGCAATCTGCCTGCCCAGGAATTGTACAATGGATTGTGTTGCGCAGTGATTGTACACGCCGAGCCATTGGACAAGTGCACAGCAAAGTACTTCCATGATTTCTGGTGTATTACATGCACCACCAAAAAAGAAAACGCCCAACTCCAAACTGGATGCGAAATATAGCATTTACACCGACCATATAGTTTTTCGGGGATATCCATCTAAGAGTTACTTCTTCTTCTTCTTCTTGCGGCGGCGGGTTCGTCGTGTACTTGTGTTGTTTGATGTGTACTTGACAGTCACGCACGGATTCCACTTCAATGGTTCAGGAGTCTTGACGGTGCTGGTGTCTTGGGTGGTCTCTGTTGAGTTTGTAACCAACCCAGGGAATTGGTCGTGACTTGACGTGTCCATTGCGACAGGACCACGCTCTCCACATTCGGGACGAGCCTCCAAGTCCTGAAACGTAGAATCTTTGCTCAGCCGATGAGTCGACGACTTTGAGGCTCG
>Ga0209533_1005902_pt1 | contig 10331 bp, 8 predicted proteins | sample COG_04_FD_184748 | JGI IMG/M metagenome (GOLD analysis project Ga0209533, IMG submission 184748) | Pelagic Microbial community sample from North Sea - COGITO 998_met_04 (SPAdes) (version 2) | ecosystem: Environmental > Aquatic > Marine > Neritic zone/Coastal water | place: Helgoland, sampling... | reverse complement strand
TCAATACTTGCTGCCTCTTTTTGAAGACACCAATTTAGATAAACTTATTTTAATTGAACGCACCGCATGGTGGTTGCACATTTTTGGTATTTTATGTTTTTTAAATTACCTCTATTACTCGAAGCATTTACACATTCTTTTGGCTTTTCCAAACACCTATTTTGCCAATCTCAATGCCAAAGGTCGCTTTGCAAATAATGCCAATGTGACCGCAGAAGTTCAGTTGATGCTTGATCCAAGCGCAGATCCCTATGCAACTTCAGACGATACCGCTGAAGTAGATAAGTTTGGTGCCGCTGATGTAATGGACTTAAATAAGGTTCAACTTCTCAATGCCTATACCTGTACAGAGTGTGGACGATGTACCAGTGAATGTCCTGCTAACCAAACAGGAAAGAAATTATCTCCACGAAAAATTATGATGGACACGCGTGATCGTTTGACCGAAGTAGGGGATAACATCATTAAGAACAAGGGCACTTTTGTGGCCGATGGAAAACAATTGTTGGGCGATTATATTTCTCACGAAGAATTATGGGCATGTACCTCTTGTAATGCCTGTGTGGAAGCTTGTCCCGTTGACATTGATCCATTATCCATCATCATGAATATGCGACAGTACCTCGTTATGGAGGAATCGGCTGCACCAACTGATTTGAACAATATGATGAGTAATATCGAAAATAATGGGGCACCCTGGCCCTTCAACCAACAAGATAGGGCCAATTGGGCAAAAGAATTATAAACTATAATACAACAACCATGCACAAAGAAGAAGCAGAAAGCTATTTACACAAAAAAGTTGAAGACGGAGAAGAAATCAGCCCTGTCTTACCCGAGGGAATTAAAAACTATTTAATTGACATCGATGGTACTGTTTGTGACGATATTCCAAATGAAGAACCAGAACGTATGGCGACTGCAAATCATTATCCTGACGCCTTGGTTACCCTCAACGGTTGGTATGATGAAGGACACTTAATTTGTTTCTTTACCTCAAGAGTTGAAAGCCATCGTGATGTGACTGAAATTTGGTTAAAAGAAAAAGGATTCAAATACCACAGCTTATTGATGGGGAAACCTAGAGGAGGAAACTACCACTGGATCGATAATCATTTAGTGAAAGCAACTCAGTACAAAGGCAAGTTTACCAATTTGGTTGAAAAAGACGTTACCATTCAAGTCTTTGATGATGGACAACACGATTAACACATAAGTTATGATTAAAGTACCTACACTTGCCGAATGTATGGCTGAGGGCAGAACTCCTGAAATTTTATTTTGGGTTGGTTGCGCCGGTAGTTTTGATGAGCGGGCAAAAAAAATCACCAAAGCTTTTGTGAAATTACTGGACAATGCAAAGGTGGACTTTGCTGTTCTAGGGGCTGAAGAAAGTTGTAGTGGTGATCCCGCCAAACGCGCCGGTAATGAGTTTTTATTCCAAATGCAAGCCATGACCAACATCGAGGTGATGAATGCCTATGAAGTAAAAAAGATTGTCACAACCTGTCCGCACTGCTTCAATACATTAAAAAACGAATACCCTGAATTGGGAGGTACGTTTGAGGTAATCCATCATACGCAATTATTACGTGATTTATTGGATGAAGGAAAAATGACCATAGAAGAAGGTACCTTCAAAGGAAAACGTATTACCTATCATGATCCTTGTTATTTGGGAAGAGCCAATAATATTTATGAAGCCCCGCGTGAGCTTATTCAAAAACTAGACGCAGAGCTAGTCGAAATGAAAAGCTGCAAGTCGCGTGGTTTGTGTTGTGGAGCAGGAGGTGCACAAATGTTTAAAGAACCTGAGAAAGGGGACAAAGACATTAACATTGAACGCACAGAACAGGCACTCGAAACACAACCAGATATTATCGCTGCTGGTTGTCCTTTTTGTAACACCATGCTTTCAGATGGAGTTAAAAACAAAGAGAAGGAAGACAGTCTTCCTGTGTTAGACCTTGCAGAAATGATCGCCACCGCAAAAGACCTATAAATAATGCTTGTTCCTTTTTCTTCTTTGCCATCACATGCTCGGGTTTGGGTTTACCAATCCTCACGTGTATTTACTGCTTCAGAAAATGAAGAAATTAGCGCTAGTTTAACTACTTTTCTATCGAATTGGGCAACCCACGGTACGCCCCTAAAAACGGCATTTGAGCTTCGCCATAACCAGTTTATTGTCATTGGTTTGGATGAAGAGGTCAAAGGTGCGTCGGGCTGTTCTATTGACGCCTCGGTTCACATGATTCAATCGCTCGAATCGAAATATGGACTTGAATTATTGGATAAAATGAATGTATGTTATCGCGAGGATACTGAAATAGCTTACACTCCTTTAAAAGAATTTAGAAAACTTGCAAAGACGCCCAAGGTGTCACCAGATACCATTGTCTTTAATAATTTGGTGGTGGACAAGGCCGAGTATGAAAGCCATTGGGAAGTTCCTGCATACGATAGCTGGCATTCTCGTTTCATTAAATAATCACTGCTATGCGTCAATTTTTTCTTGCACTTTTGTGTGTCTCTTTTACCTACGCACAAACGAATGTTGATCCTTTATTAACTGCTGATTGGAAGGCACAAGAACAGTGGGTTGATAGTATTTACACGCAATTGTCGCTCGACGAGAAAATAGGACAACTCTTCATGGTGATGGCCTTTAGTGAACAAGGGGAAGCACATTTCAACCAGATAAAAAAAGAAGTTGTTGAAAATCATATTGGCGGTGTTATTTTTTCTTTGGGAGATCCTGTGGGGCAAACCCATTGGTTGAATGAACTCCAAGCCAAAGCCAGAACGCCCTTGCTCATTGGAATGGATGCCGAATGGGGCGTAGCCATGCGTTTGGATTCTGTTCGTCCATTTCCATGGAATATGACCCTTGGTGCTATCCAAGATAATCGGCTGGTTGAAGAGGTTGGATTTCGCATAGGAGAGCAAGCAAAACGACTTGGGGTGCACATCAATTTTGCGCCGGATGTGGACATCAACACCAATCCAAAAAACCCAATTATTGGTAACCGTTCTTTTGGAGAAGATAAAGAGAATGTTGCTGAAAAAGGCATTGCGTTTATGAACGGAATGCATCGAGCTGGTGTACTCTCTTCCGCTAAGCATTTCCCTGGACACGGTGATTCTTCCAAAGATTCTCACCTGGACTTGCCCTTGATTAACTTCGATAAAGAACGCCTTTTATCAACAGAGGTTTATCCTTTTGAGCGCTTGTCAGAGGCAGGAGTATCATCCATTATGGTGGCTCACCTAAATGTCCCGGCCTTTGAAGAAGGGATGCCTTCTTCTTTATCTAAGGTAATTGTCCAAGATTTGCTCATTGACCGTATGCAATTCAAGGGGCTTATCATCACCGATGCACTCAATATGGGTGGAGCTGCTGAAGTCGCAAAAATTAACAGTATTGACCTTGCTGCTTTTATGGCTGGAAACGATATTTTGTTGATTCCCAACGATGTGAAAAAGGCTGCAAAGAAAATGAAACGGGCATTTAATCAAGGTAAGTTTACCGAAGCTCGATTAGCTCATTCAGTTAAGAAAATTCTTAAAGCTAAGTATAAGGTTGGCTTAAATGCGTTTGAGTCAATTAAAGCGGAAGGTCTAGTTGCTGATTTAAACACGCCAAAAGACGATTATTTGATTGAGCGGTCTTTGGCCGAGGCAATTACTTTGGTTAAAGGAGATGACGCACTCCCATTATCTACTGATGAAACTATTGGTTTTATTGGCTTAGGTGAGGCCGATGGTACTGTTTTTTATTCGGACTTAGTCAAAGAGCTAACACTATCTCCACTGCAATTCTCAGGAGACATTGCTGCAACACTTGCCAATGCGAAAGGATTGTCAACAATAATTGTTGGTTTTCATCGCTCGAATGCCTCTCCTTGGAAAGCAAGTGATTTTTCCAAAAGCGAACTTCGTTTGTTGAAGGAATTAACCAAGTATCACAAGGTGCATTTAATCACTTTTGTGAAACCCTATGCCTTATCTAAACTCTCCAATTTGCCTGATTTTTCGAGCGTTTTAATTGGGTATCAAAACACGATTGAAGTACATCGACTAGCTGCTCAAATGTTATTAGGGAAACAAGAAATAAAGGGAAAACTCCCTGTCTCAGTAAATGATTCCTTCCCAGTTGGTCATGGACAGACAATAACATTCGACGATATGCCATTGGCAGAGGCAACTCCTTTTTCAGTGGGAATGGATGCTAAAAAACTTGCTGCATTAGATGGTTTAGCTCAGGTTACCCTAGATTCCTTAATGGCACCTGGGTTCCAAATTCTTGCCGCCCGTCACGGAAAGGTGTTTTACCACAAAGCCTTTGGTTACCATACCTATGAAAAGAAAGCTCCTGTGAAGCTATCCGATATTTATGACGTTGCGTCCTTAACCAAGATTCTCGCTACTCTCCCCATAGTGATTCAGGAAGTCGACAAGAACAAGTTTAATTTAGCCACAACACTAGGCGAACTTTCTCCTCGCTTTAAAAACACAAACAAAGCCAACCTTAGTCTAAAAGAAATTCTTTCACATCAATCGGGCATTGTTCCATGGTTGCCTTTCTACAAAGAAACTTTACGCGAGAAAGACAATAAGTTATTGCGAAAATACTACCGCGATCGTGCCACAAAGCGTAATACAATCGAAGTAGCTGCCAATGTGTTTGGTCGTTCAACGCTTGCAGAAGAACAGTACACCGCTTTAATAAACAGTGCACTTTGGGAGAAGGGATATCATTATTCAGATCTCCCCTTTATTTTTATACAGCATATTTTGGAGAAAACCTATGCCACTCCTTTGGATCAATTGTTTAACGAGCGAATTGCTATCCCTTTAGGTTTGCAATCGACGCTATACAAGCCTTTACGTAAAATAGAGAGTGATCGAATCATTCCCTCAGAAATTGACACTTATTTCAGACAACAAACCCTGCGGGGTTATGTCCACGATATGACAGCTGCCGTGCAAGGGGGTGTGAGTGGTCATGCTGGACTTTTTTCTAATGCCAAAGATGTTGCTACCATTATGCAATTATATGTCCAGAAAGGGTACTATAACGGCCAACAGTTTTTTAGCCCTGCTACGTTCGATCAATTCAATCAATGCTATTATTGTGCTGAAGAGAATAGGAGAGGAGTTGGACTTGATAAACCCCAAACTGGCGGTGGCGGTATGACTTTTCAGGGGATTTCCATGGAGAGTTTTGGGCATGCTGGTTTTACGGGCACTTATGCTTGGGCTGACCCCACAACCGGTATTGTATTTGTCTTTTTATCGAACCGAACTTTTCCAAATATGGAAAATCGAAAACTAATTGACCATAGTATTCGAACGCGAATGCTTAAATTGGTCTATGATGCAATCTTATATTAAATGAAAATAGCCATTGTTTGTTATCCCACCTTTGGAGGGAGTGGAGTAGTTGCCACCGAACTTGGATTAGCTTTAGCTGATCGTGGACATGAAGTTCACTTTATTACCTACCAACAACCTGTTCGCTTAGAGTTTTTAAACAGCAGTTTACATTTTCATGAAGTCAATGTTCCTGATTATCCTTTATTTCATTACCAGCCCTATGAACTTGCCTTGTCGAGTAAATTGGTTGATACAATCAAGACTTACGGTATTGAGCTCTTACACGTGCACTATGCCATTCCACACGCCTATGCCGGCTATATGGCCAAGCAAATGCTTAAAGACCAAGGGATTGATATTCCCATGGTTACCACCCTGCATGGAACCGATGTTACCCTAGTGGGAAAACATCCTTTCTATAAACCTGCTGTTACTTTTAGTATCAATCATTCGGATTGGGTAACTTCTGTTTCTGAAAGTTTGAAGGAAGACACACTTGCCCTTTTTGATGTAAAAAAGGAAGTAAATGTTATCCCCAATTTTGTTGATTTTTCTAAACACCAACATCATAGTGAAAACTGTCAGCGCAGCATGATCACGCAAGGTGATGAGAAGATTATCACTCACATAAGCAACTTTAGAAAGGTGAAACGTATTGATGATGTGATTGAGGTGTTTTTCCGCATTCAGCAAAAAGTAGAGGCTAAATTGATCATGGTGGGTGATGGACCAGAGCGTTCTAAGGCAATGCTTAGATGTAAAGAACTAGGCATTATGGATAAAGTCACCTTTCCAGGCAAGAGCAATCAGGTTTATGAAATTCTGTGTTATTCTGATTTGTTTGTATTACCCTCCGAATCGGAAAGTTTTGGTTTAGCTGCGCTTGAGGCTATGATGATGCGCGTTCCTGTTATTTCAACCAATGTTGGTGGCTTGCCCGAGGTGAATATAGATGGGGAATCCGGTTATTTATTTGAGTTAGGTGATGTTGCGGGTATGGCCGAAAAGTCAATTGCATTACTCGAGGACGAAGATCGTTTGAATCAATTCAAAGAACAAGCCTATCAACTAGCAAAACGCTATGATATCGATGCAGTGGTTGCCCAATACATCGATATTTACCATAAGGCACTAGCTTAACCGCTATTTATTTTGGGTGGTAAATGCGCTTTGCATTCGCGTAAATCTTCGCTTTGTCAAAGGTCATTTTCTTTGTTTTGTAGGAAGTGTACATTTCCATTTGATCATTGTAGTGGGGTGAGTCTGGATGATCTGAGGAACCATAGGAAATGACCGATTCTATCTCAGGACCTTCAGGGGTAAACTTCACCAATTCAATATACGATTCACCTGCGGTTACCTTTACTTTTCCATCCTTGTGTGGTACAGAAGACATAGCCGTTACAACATCATTGATGCCAAAAACGGGTAATTCTTTGTCCCCGCGTACCAATTTTTGATAATCTCCCAAGCTAACATTAATCGTTCCAAAATGCTTAAGCATGTGAGCTTTGGCATTTTTAAAGGCTTTAACCAATACACTCGTGGGGATTATTTTTGGCACAGGCAATGCGTTGTAAAAAGGATATAATTGGTGATATAAAATCAAGTATGTACCTGCCCCTAGCGAAGTGGCATCTGTTTTGCGATCCCATTGCTGTACTCTTTCGATTAATTCGCTGATTTCTGGATACTTTGCCGCATCCATTAAATCGAGATAGTTGATGTTCATCCAAGAATAAACATAGGGCTTCGGCAATTGATTGTCGTATTTAATGCGCTTAAAATCGGCATAGGAAATTTTATCCTCAGCTTCAATCAAGTTTTTTATACGCGTTGAACGATTGTTGTGATAAGTTTCAAAATTCATGTCGGCAGAAAAGTCTTCTTTTGACGGGTTATTGGCCTCATCTGAAGAGAAAAACGGACTGTGATTAGCATTGTAAAAATAGCCAGAGGAGGGCTGAAGAACCTGAGGTAAATCCTCAATATCATAAGTATCAACCCACAATGTTTTCCTGGTGTTTCCAGGCACAACTTCTTTCCAATTATAGCCTTCAGCACGCTTAGGAATTAATCCATTTGAAATATAAAAAATGGTGTCGTTCTTGTCAGCGTAACCAATATTGTAGCCAGGCAAAGCTTTCATTTTAAGCGCCTTGTAAAATTCTGTAAACGAAGTCGCTTTGTTCATTCGCCACCATTGCTCCAAACCTCTGATTTCAAATAAAGCTGGAGTACGCACAGCATAATAGCCCGATTTGTTTTTAAGCGTAGGGCCAAAAATACTGTTGTAGTATTTTCTTGAAACCTTGATTGGAATTCCGAGCACCTTAATGGTAATCTGTGCTTTGCGTTCTTCGAGGGTTAGGTACTCATTATCTACTTTATAGTGCAGTTTCTTTTTCGGATGCATTTCCAATTTAAATACATCGGTTTTATCAGGGTAATTTACCGTATGCGCCCAACCTAGGTGTTGATTTGCTCCAATGAGTATATTCGGTGTTCCGGCAAATAAAGCTCCGATGATATTGGTGCCTTCCTCACTGCATAAGTGGGCTTCGTACCAGGAGACTGGGCCATCGAGGGGTTGGTGGGTGTTGATGGCTAAGTAGGTATTGCCATCTGTGGTTTTTGCACTGTTGAAAGCAAAGGTGTTCGATCCAGTAATTTCTTCTTTTGGCGTTTCAAGTTTGACTGAATTTGCTAGGATGCGCGATATCCAATAATCTCCACCTGAGGACACAAATAACTGTAATTGAGCATAGCGCAGCATCATTTTCGGTGTAATGGGGAAAAGTGCTTCGTGCAATACTTCTTCGGGATGGGTTTCAGCATAACGATTAAAGCCTTGTGCGTAACCCTCAACAACCTTCTTGTATTCAGGACTTATTTTTTCGTCATAGTTCTCTTCTATAAATTCTTTCGAGCCAATGAATTGCGTAACAAAATCTGGTCCGGCGCCCCTTTTTCCCAAGTGTTGACTCAGTAATGCATTCCCCGCTAAATAAGACTCTTGAATGGTTTTAAAGTCATCTTCTGCGTGTGCCCAAGCAAGCCCATAGGCTACATCGGCATCTGTTTTTCCAAAGATATGTGGGACCCCAAAGTTATCTCGAACGATTTCTACATCTTTAGGGTTTATTTGTGCGTAAAGGGAGAGTATTGAGCACAAAAAAAGGCTCGTAAGTGTATTCTTCATAAAAAATATATTGAGATTAAAAAACAACAGAAAGATAGATTCTATACGCGAGATATACACCGGTTATTGTCCATATCCACCAGCGATTTTTTAAATACCATTCCATAGCTTATTTTTTAAGTAAGGTATCGATTTCTTGAGCGAGATCAAAATCTTTTTTGGTGATACCGGGTGCATCATGAGTGAAGAGAGATAAATGTATTGTAGCATAGTCAATCGTCATCACTGGGTGATGCTTTTGTTGTTCGGCTACTTGTGCAATGGCATTTATGAAATTGATGGCTTCAAGAAATGAAATACATTCATGTATTCTCTTGAGTCGGTCATTTACAAATGTCCATTCGGGAAGAAGTAAATCAATTTTAGCGTGAATTACTTCGTCAGTAAAGGGAGTAAGATCACGCATTAAGTAACAATTCGTTTTTTAGTGTAGCTAGAAAGAACAACGATAAAGATTTTGTCAAATGACTATACTTCGCACTGCATATCTTCTCCGCAACATTGTGGAGATTTGATTTTTCCTTCACAGCTTGGGCATTTTGAAATCTGAACTTGTTGTCCATTGACGTCTAAATGATCGTTAACTAGCGGTTTATCACATTTTGCGCAGGTGGCGTTCACCGCCATTCCACATTTATTACATTCGTATGTTGCCATTGTATTAAGTTTTAGAGATATCGTTCTTTGAATTCAGCAATCAATAAGATTGCAATACATAAAAATACTGTTGCGATAACAAGTCCGCCTATTCCCATATTATTCTTTTTTTGTTATTGTCTAAAGATAGCAAAAGATATTTATTTCTACCTGTTTTTTTGATGAAGGATAGGATACAACTGTTGTTCTTTTTGCTGTGAATTCAGGGTCTATTTTGTCAAGAGAACTTAAAGACAACTGTATATTGCTATAATTTCTCCATTGGTTTTTTGAACTTCTATTATTTTATTGAAATCCCGAAGTTTCATATAAGCATAGCCTTCTGTTTCGAGTAGAAAAGAATGTGGAAAAAAATACCCATTGTTGTGGATGATGAAATCGCCAACTACAGGTTCTGGAAATTCTCCTGAATGATAGGCGAGATTAAAATGATTATCATTGGTTTGACCACAAAAATAACTCTCATCAGTAATTTCTACGGTAGAAGAGACAAGAGTGCTTTTATAGTTATTGCCAATATAGACAGACCAAGGACATCCATTCAAAAATTCGATTCCAGCAGCAAAGGGACAGCTATCCGATGGGTCTAAAATCCCGTCTAAGTCAGTGTCTGGAGGGCAAAGCTCAACTGTAACTGGATCTGAATCTAGAAACTCTTCTGGTTCACCTGGGCAACTAATAAATCCCCTAATGATATAAAGCCCACCAAGGGTTGGAGTAATGGTCGATTGATTCGTACTTTCGTCTATGGTTGTATAGCCTGTACCGTCACTATACTGCCATTCATAGCTGGTGAAAATATCCATGTTTGTAGTGGCGAGTGTCAAATTCGGCGCGCAGTAATCATAAAGTTCTAGTCCAATTATTTTTGTTGGAATTTCAGGAGGTGAAGAGAATCCAGAATAAAAGGCACCCGAACTTGCCGCTCCACTTTGATTAAAATAAGAACAATATAACTCATCATTACTAACAATGGATACATCCCCATTTAAATTTGACAAGACATAGGTTTGGTAATCGACATTTCCTAAAACATCAAATGGTCCACTTAGATTTGCTATGTTTAATGCTTCAATAGCTTGGTCTGTATTAT
>Ga0209533_1005899_pt1 | contig 10332 bp, 2 predicted proteins | sample COG_04_FD_184748 | JGI IMG/M metagenome (GOLD analysis project Ga0209533, IMG submission 184748) | Pelagic Microbial community sample from North Sea - COGITO 998_met_04 (SPAdes) (version 2) | ecosystem: Environmental > Aquatic > Marine > Neritic zone/Coastal water | place: Helgoland, sampling... | reverse complement strand
ATGGAAGAAGGGAAAAAAAGAATTACTATTTGCATTGTGTAAATAAAACTTGTAAATAAAACTTGTAAATAAAACTTGTAAATAAAACTTGTAAATAAAACTTGTAAATAAAACTTGTAAATAAAACATAAGCCACACTCCAACGAGTGTGGCTTTTTTTACGTGTGGTGATTGAGATAAATAATTCCAAGAACGAAGAAACATGTGTATGAAAAATTTCAAAAATAAACTTGATTATTTACCAAAACTTATCTGGATATTTATCAAGATGTCGTCAACAAAATACTGCAGTATTACTGCTGGTAAAAATATATGTGGAATTTGCTGGAATGAATGCTGTTTCGATCCGGTAAATCCAGTAAAAGCTAAGGTAAAAGAGTTAGATATGATGCAGCTCTTTCTATGTGGTCATGCGGTATGTACTCCATGCTTCTACAAAATGTTGGGGTTTAAACTCTGTATTTGTAATAGACTAGCATTATTCAATTGTCAAGATTGCGAGTTGAATCTTTGTAATAGCTGTGCATGTCTCCACGATAACAATCACAAAGATGATGTTTTTGTTTTTGAAAATAATCATGAGAATGACTCGTATTGGCAGGGTCGATCATGGAAAAAGGTCATCCATGACATCATACCATTCACATGTCCTTTTTGCCGTGATTGTGGGTCTTCATTTTCAAACGGTTTTGGCTCTTATCAGAATCACTACCATCCATCTAATACACTCTCGCAATGGCTCTATGAATTTTGTGGTAACAGTACATCTGGAATTTCCAGTCTTGTTAAAGGGTACTGCACCCATGATTATCTTGTCATGCTGAGAGAGATTAAAAAAGTCGATGATGAGAATAAACGCATCGAGGCTGCCAAACTCAAAAAGGCAGAACAAACAGCTAAATATTTATCATTAAAAGCATCAATGAGTATCTCACATACCCAGATGGTTAAAGATCGCAAAGAGCAGGAGGATGCCAAGAAACCCAAACTTTGCGACTCAAGTCGACTTCGCAAGACGTCAACTCCTTTGTACACTGAACGCATTCGCAATAAAACACATGGTAGGGGTAAAACTAAGGGTAAAACTAAGGGTAAAACTAAGGGTAAAACTAAGGGTAATTTGTATAAAATGGATATTACAAAGAAAAGGATTGAGAAGCGTCTGGAAAAGTTAAGAACATCAGAAAGATGTAAAGAGATGAAAGATTCTGCTCATGAGTTACGGCGTATTACCGGAAAAATGAGAAGAATAAAGTGAGTAGTTAAAATAAAGCCACACCCGTTATGGGTGTGGCTTTTTTACGTATAAAAAATTAATTCATTGAGACTGTTAATTAAAAAAAAAAAGATATTACGTATATATAAATAAATAAAATGAGTGATATAATATCATTTATAAAAACTGCACCAGAAATAAGCAGTGGTGGTCAGTACAGTCCTATGAGTTCAAGCGATGATGGTACAATTGTCGCAACTGTCGCAATTGGAAGTTTGACCACGTTAAGAGTATTTAATACCCTTACAAGTAGTCAACCAGGTAGTCCACATAGTCAAATAGGTGGTGATATACATATTGGTGAGCCTATCAGCAGTGTAAGTTTAAGCGGTGATGGTAAAATTGTCGCATGTAGTAATTCAGTTAATGGCAACATACAGACATTTCAGTATAACAATAATGACTGGCAATCATTTGGTGGCATCATTTTCCCCACAACTGCCACAGTTCTCAAGGTAAGTTTAAGCGCTGATGGCAAAACTGTGGCAGTTGGGGGGAAACAAACATCTGATCCTAAAGCTTTTGTACGAGTTTATGGCTCTTCATCTTCAAACGGTACGGCGACTTGGTTAAAATTAGGATCAGACTTGACCGGTGATTCAAATACCGAAATGTCGTCGCTAAGTTTAAGCGGTAGTGGTACAACTGTGGCAATTGGATCAGTACTTAATCAGAGCAACTTCGTAGGTCATGTACGAGTTTATGAGAGGGATGCAAGCAATAATTGGAATCAATTAGGAGAAAACATTGAAGGTGGTGTTGGTGGCGACTACTTCGGCAAAGATGTAAGTTTAAGCTTTGATGGCAGAACTGTGGCAATAGCGGGCACTGTGTCTCAAGCTTATCTGTTTTCCGCTTCTTCCTGGGAACAATTACAAGGCATTGAAGATGGAGGAGAGAGTGTAAGTTTAAGCTCTGATGGCACAACTATGGCAGTTGGTAACGATGTAGGAAGAGTTGACGGTGGTGGCGTTGTAAACGTTTATGGTTTAATTAAGGACGGCCCAATTTTCGACAGTAAGAGTTGGGTAAAATTATCTTCAAAAATAATCTCTTCTGAAGTTGGAACTAAATTTGGGTACAATGTAAGTTTAAGCGGTGATGGCACTATTTTAATCGGTGAAAGTCGTCAAGTAGGCAGTTCGACAATTAAAATTTATAAAAAGAACTTAAATATAAATATATTATTCGAATATCTAACAACTTTTGCCTCTGCTGATGCAGAATTAAAATCCGAACTTGCCGGTCTTGCTACAAATCTTGCCGGTCTTACTACTGATACATCATTTGCTGTAGATCTGACAAAAACTAATCTTTCGCTACCATCCACGTGGGTACAAGCAGGATCAGACTTTGTCGGTGAGGCCGCTGGTGATCAATCTGGGTACAATGTAAGTTTAAGCGGTGATGGCAGAACTATGGCAATTGGAGCGCAATATAACGATGGTCTTGTTGATGTAGGAACTTCACCAGTTATATTGCCTGTCAACTCGAAAGGCGGTGCAGCCAACAATAATGGCTCAGGACTCGAATTTACAGTGACCAATAATCCATCCCAGCCTGGACAGAATTCCTTAACCATTACTGTCGTCAATGGAGGTAGTAATTACCTTGAAGGAAATATACTGGATATAAATAATGAATGGTTTGGTACTGGTACTGGTTCTCACCCTTTTAGTATCAAAGTAACCTCTGCTATGCTCACAAATAATTCTTTTTCTAACAATAACCAAGATTTATTAACTGCTTTACAAGAAGCAGTTAATAAGATAAACTCTGGTCATGTACGAGTTTATGTTCGGGATCCAAGCAATGCCATTGATTGGGTACAATTAGGAGGAGACATTGAAGGTCGTCAGGGTGTCAACGATGAATTTGGGCACAGCGTAAGTTTAAGCGCTGATGGTACAACTGTGGCAATTGGATCGAGGACAGGAAATTATGTAATTGTTTATGAGTGGGATATTACAACAAATGATTGGGAAAAAGTAGGTACAGACATTGAAGGTGAGGCCTTTGGTGATACATTTGGGCAAAGTATAAGTTTAAGCGCTGATGGCAGAACTATGGCAATTGGAGCGATAGGTAACGATGGTCTTGATGTAGGCACTTCATCACTTATTGTGCCTAGCACCTCGCAAGGCGATGCAGCCAACAATAATGGCTCAGGACTCGAATTTACAGTGACCAATAATCCATCCCAGCCTGGACAGAATTCCTTAACCATTACTGGCGTCAATGGAGGTAGTAATTACCTTGAAGGAAATATACTGGATATACCTAAAGGATGGTTTGGTACTGATTCTCAAGCTTTTAGTATCAGTGTAAACGATGATATGCTCACAGGTAATTCTTTTTCTACCAGCGATAACGAAGCAGCTTTATTAACTGCTTTACAACAAGCAGTTAATAAGATAAACTCTGGTCATGTACGAGTTTATGTTCGGGATCCAACAGGTTGGAGACAAGTAGGAGCAGACATTAACGGTGTGGCCTCTTATGATAATTCTGGGCACAGCGTAAGTTTAAGCGCTGATGGCAGAATTTTGGCAATTGGAGATAGAGCTAACAATGGTTTCGGGGGCTCTGGTCATGTACGAGTTTATCAGTTTGTTGATGTTTTTGATGTTTGGTCACTAGTAGGAGACATTGAAGGTGAGGCCGCTGGTGATGATGAATCTGGGTACAGTGTAAGTTTAAGCGCTGATGGTACAACTGTGGCAATTGGAGCGAGCTATAACGATGGTAACGGGTCAAACTCTGGTCATGTACGAGTTTATGAGAGGGATGCAGGCAAAACTACCGCTCAGACAGATCAAACACTACCTAATTACGGTCCTATCGGATGGAACCGAGTAGGAGGAGACATTGATGGTGAGGCCGCTAATAATCTATCTGGGTGGAGCGTAAGTTTAAGCGCTGATGGCACAATTGTGGCAATTGGAGCGATATATAATGTTGCAGGCGGCATTCCGCTTGGTCATGTACGCGTTTATGTTCGGGATGCAAACGAAGCCATTGGTTGGAATCAATTAGGAGGAGACATTGACGGTGAGGCCGAATGGGATCAATCTGGGTGGAGCGTAAGTTTAAGCGATGATGGTACAATTGTGGCAATTGGAGCGCCATTTAACGATGCTAACGGGTCAAAAAACTCTGGTCATGTACGAGTTTATGAGTTACCTAACGGATTTCAAAAAATTATTTCTAATCTAAGAACCGAATTTAATGATGCTGATACTGCTGTTGATAAAAAATTAACAGATGCATTTGTAGCTGCTGATGGAGTATTAGATACAAAATTAAGATCCGCTTTTGCAGCTGCTGATAAACTATTAACAGCCGCATTTGAAGATGCTGATAAAAAATTAAAAGCCGCATTTGAAGCTGATGATAAACTATTAAGAAATGATCTTGACGTTTTAACTAATGATACAACATTTCACACGTGGCTACAAGTAGGAGGAGACATTGAAGGTCAGGCCGCTGATGATCAATCTGGGTACAGTGTAAGTTTAAGCGATGATGGCACAATTGTTGCAATTGGAGCGCCATATAACGATGGTGTTAACGGGTCAGACTCTGGTCATGTACGAGTTTATGAGAGGGATGCAAGCAATGCAAATAATTGGAATCAATTAGGAGGAGACATCAACGGTGTGGCCGCTGATGATCTATCTGGGTGGAGCGTAAGTTTAAGCGGTGATGGTACAACTGTGGCAATTGGATCGAGCTCTGGTCATGTACGACTTTATAAGAGGGATCCAAACAATGCAAATAATTGGAATCAATTAGGAGAAAACATTGACGGTGAGGCCACTGATGATCAATCTGGGTACAGTGTAAGTTTAAGCTATGATGGTACAATTGTTGCAATTGGAGCGATATATAACGATGGTAAGGGGTCAAACTCTGGTCATGTACGAGTTTATGTTCGGGATGCAGGCAAACTTTTAGCTCAGACAGATCAAACGAAATCTAATTTCGGTCCTGTGGGATGGAACCGAGTAGGAGAAGACATCAACGGTGTGGCCGCTGATGATCTATCTGGGTGGAGCGTAAGTTTAAGCGGTGATGGTACAACTGTGGCAATTGGATCGATTAAGAACGGGGATGGCGGATCGAGCTCTGGTCATGTACGACTTTATAAGAGGGATCCAAACAATGCAAATAATTGGAATCAATTAGGAGAAAACATTGACGGTGAGGCCACTGATGATCAATCTGGGTACAGTGTAAGTTTAAGCTATGATGGCACAATTGTGGCAATTGGAGCGCCATATAACGATGGTAAGGGGTCAAACTCTGGTCATGTACGAGTTTATGTTCGGGATGCAGGCAAACTTTACGCTCAGAGAGATCAAACGCAACCTAATTACGGTCCTGCGGGATGGAACCGAGTAGGAGAAGACATTGACGGTGAGGCCGCTGGTGATCAATCTGGGTTCAGTGTAAGTTTAAGCGGTGATGGTACAATTGTGGCAATTGGAGCGCCATATGCTAACTCAACTGGTAATGTACGAGTTTATGTTCGGGATCCAAACGAAGCCATTGGTTGGAATCAATTAGGAGGAGACATTGACGATGTGGCCGCTGGTGATCAATCTGGATACAGCGTAAGTTTAAGTAAAAATGGTAAAACTATGGCAATTGCGAGATATAACGATGGTCTTGATGTAGGCACTTCACCAGTTATTGTGCCTGTCACCTCGAAAGGCAATGGCTCAGGACTCGAATTTGCAGTGACCAATAATACATCCCAGCCTGGACAGACTTCCTTAAGCATTAATGTCGTCAATAAAGGTAGTAATTACCTTGACGGAAATATACTGGATATAAATAATGAATGGTTTGGTAAAGCTTTTAGTATCACTGTAACCGCTGCTATGCTCACAAATAATTCTTTTTCTAACGATTCAGCTTTATTATCTGCTTTACAACAAGCAGTTAATAATAATATAAACTCTGGTCTTGTACGAGTTTATGAACTAGATTCTGTTAACGAAATTGAAAAAATTATTTCTAATCTAAGAACCGCATTTGCAACTGCTGATACAACATTAGATACACAATTAAGAACCGCATTTGCAACTGCTGATACAACATTAAAAAGCGCATTAACAGCCGATTTTAAAGCTGCTGATGATGCATTAACAGTCGATTTTAAAGCTGCTGATGATGCATTAACAGTCGATTTTAAAGCTGCTGATGATGCATTAACAGTCGATTTTAAAGCTGCTGATGATGCATTAACAGTCGATTTTAAAGCTGCTGATGATGCATTAACAGTCGATTTTAAAGCTGCTGATAAACTATTAAGAAATGATCTTGACGATTTAACTAGTGCTACATCATTTGCGGTAGATCTGACAAAAACTAATCTTTCCACACCACAATGGTTACAATTAGGATCAGATATTGACGGTGAGTTGTACCAAGATAAATCTGGGTACAATGTAAGTTTAAGCGCTGATGGTACAACTGTGGCAATTGGAGCGCCATATAACGATGGTCTTGATGTAGGCACTTCACCACTTATTGTGCCTAGCACCTCGCAAGGCGATGCAGCCAACAATAATGGCTCAGGACTCGAATTTACAGTGACCAATAATCCATCCCAGCCTGGACAGAATTCCTTAACCATTACTGTCGTCAATGGAGGTAGTAATTACCTTGAAGGAAATATACTGGATATACCTAATGAATGGTTTGGTACTGGTACTGGTTCTCAAGCTTTTAGTATCACTGTAACCGATGCTATGCTCACAAATAATTCTTTTTCTAACGATAACCAAGCAGCTTTATTAACTGCTTTACAAGAAGCAGTTAATAAGATAAACTCTGGTCATGTACGAGTTTATGTTCGGGATCCAACCAAAATTACCGCTCAGACAGATCAAACACTACCTAATTTCGGTCCTATCGGATGGAACCGAGTAGGAGGAGACATTGACGGTGAGGCCGCTGTTGATAATTCTGGGTGGAGCGTAAGTTTAAGCGGTGATGGTACAATTGTGGCAATTGGAGCGGTACGTAACGATGGTAACGGGCACGGCTCTGGTCATGTACGAGTTTATGAGAGGGATGCAATAACAGACAGTTGGGTACAAGTAGGAACAGACATTAACGGTGAGGCCGCTGATGATTTTATTGGACACAGTGTAAGTTTAAGCTATGATGGTAAAATTGTTGCAATTGGAGCGATATATAACGATGGTAACGGGTCAGGCTCTGGTCATGTACGAGTTTATGAGATTAATACAAGCAATGATTGGGTACAAGTAGGAACAGACATTGACGGTGAGGACAATTGGGATCAATCTGGGTGGAGAGTAAGTTTAAGCGATAATGGTACAATTGTTGCAATTGGAGCGATATATAACGGGTCAAACTCTGGTCATGTACGAGTTTATGAGAGGGATGCAACCAAAATTACCGCTCAGACAGATCAAACACTACCTAATTTCGGTCCTGCCGGATGGAACCGAGTAGGAGAAGACATTGAAGGTGAGGCCGCTTATGATCTATCTGGGTACAGTGTAAGTTTAAGCGGTGATGGCACAATTTTGGCAATTGGAGCGGTACTTAACGATGGTAACGGGTCAAACTCTGGTCATGTACGAGTTTATGAGAGGGATGCAAGCAAAACTACCGCTCAGACAAATCAAACACTACCTAAATTCGGTCCTGCCGGATGGAACCGAGTAGGAGAAGACATTGACGGTGAGGCCGCTGGTGATGAATCTGGGTACAGTGTAAGTTTAAGCTATGATGGTACAATTGTGGCAATTGGAGCGTTCCTTAAAGATAATGCTAACTGGACAAACGATGGTCATGTACGAATTTATGTTCAGGATCCAAACGAAACCATTGGTTGGAGACAAGTAGGAGAAGACATTGACGGTGAGACCACTTATGATAATTCTGGGTACAGTGTAAGTTTAAGCGCTGATGGAACTACTGTGGCAATTGGAGCGCCATATAACGATGCTAACGGGTCAGACTCTGGTCATGTACGAGTTTATAAGATAGGTAATGAATTTGAAAAAATTATTTCTAATCTAAAAATTGCTGATACCAATAATAATTCAAATCTAACAGCTTTAGACGGTGTTGTTGATGAATTAATATATGATACATCATTTGCTGTAGATCTGACAAAAAATGATTGGAGACAAGTAGGAGCAGACATTGACGGTGTGGCGGCTAATTTGGATTATTCTGGGTACAGTGTAAGTTTAAGTAAAAATGGTAAAACTATGGCAATTGGAGCGATACTTAACGATTGTCTTGATGTAGGCACTTCATCACTTATTGTGCCTAGCACCTCGCAAGGCGATGCAGCCAACAATAATGGCTCAGGACTCGAATTTACAGTGACCAATAATCCATCCCAGCCTGGACAGAATTCCTTAACCATTACTGTCGTCAATGGAGGTAGTGATTACCTTGAAGGAAATATACTGAATATACCTAATCAATGGTTTGGTACTGGTTATCAAGCTTTTAGTATCACTGTAACCGCTGCTATGCTCACAAATAATTCTTTTTCTAACGAATCAGCTTTATTATCTGCTTTACAACAAGAAATAAACTCTGGTCTTGTACGAGTTTATGAGAGGGATGCAAGCAATAATTGGGTACAAGTAGGAGGAGACATTGAAGGTGAGGCTAATTTGGATAATTCTGGGTACAGTGTAAGTTTAAGCGCTGATGGTACAATTGTGGCAATTGGAGCGCCATATAACAATGCTAACGGGTCAGACTCTGGTCATGTACGAGTTTATGTTCGGGATCCAACCAAAATTACCGCTCAGACAGATCAAACACTACCTAATTTCGGTCCTATCGGATGGAACCGAGTAGGAGGAGACATTGACGGTGAGGCCGCTTATGATAATTCTGGGTACAGTGTAAGTTTAAGCGCTGATGGAACTACTGTGGCAATTGGAGCGAGATATAACGATGGTAACGGGTCAGACTCTGGTCATGTACGAGTTTATGAGATTAATGCAAGCAATGATTGGGTACAATTAGGAGGAGACATTGACGGTGAGGCCGCTTGGGATCAATCTGGGTACAGTGTAAGTTTAAGCGATGATGGTACAATTGTGGCAATTGGAGCGAGAGTTAACGATGCTAACGGGCAAAAGACATCCACTGGTCATGTACGAGTTTATGAGATTAATACAAGCAATGATTGGGTACAAGTAGGAACAGACATTGACGGTGAGCTCGGTTATGATCAATCTGGGTACAGTGTAAGTTTAAGCGCTGATGGTACAACTGTGGCAATTGGAGCGCCATATAACGATGGTGTTAACGGGCAAAACCATGGTCATGTACGAGTTTATGTTCGGGATCCAAACGAAGCCATTGGTTGGAGACAAGTAGGAGAAGACATTGTCGGTGAGCTCGGTTATGATCAATCTGGGTGGAGCGTAAGTTTAAGCGCTGATGGTACAACTGTGGCAATTGGAGCGCCATATAACGACGGGGAAAACCATGGTCATGTACGAGTTTATGTTCGGGATGCAAGAAAAGCCAGTTGGAGACAAGTAGGAACAGACATTGTCGGTGAGGCCGCTTATGATCTATCTGGGTACAGTGTAAGTTTAAGCGCTGATGGCACAATTTTGGCAATTGGAGCGCCACTTAACGATGCTAACGGGTCAAACTCTGGTCATGTACGAGTTTATGAACTAGATGCTGTTAACGAATTTGAACAAATTATTTCTAATCTAAGAGTCGCTGATGATACATTTACCAATACTCTTACACTAGCTAACAATGCAATAACCAATCTGCATGAAGCTGATGATAAATTTACCAAGGCAATAGCCGATCTGAATGATGTTGATTTTAAATTGGAAAAAATGGATAATAGATTTAAGGCAGACATTATCGAATTAACAAGACTAAACTATCGATTAAAAAAGTAAACATGAAGAGACCGGTGCTTTTTTATTGATAATTGTTGGTAGATTGAACAATTTCATTCTACCAACAATTTTAAACTACTATTAAACTCGAGATTTAGTATATGTAATAAATAT
>Ga0209533_1005897_pt1 | contig 10333 bp, 9 predicted proteins | sample COG_04_FD_184748 | JGI IMG/M metagenome (GOLD analysis project Ga0209533, IMG submission 184748) | Pelagic Microbial community sample from North Sea - COGITO 998_met_04 (SPAdes) (version 2) | ecosystem: Environmental > Aquatic > Marine > Neritic zone/Coastal water | place: Helgoland, sampling... | reverse complement strand
ATAATAAAAAACAAATAGGGATAAAACATAATTTTTATCCATTACGCGTAAGATTAGAAAATTTATTAATTAAACATGAAGATAAATATAATTTAAAAATATTGCCTCAAAAATGCATTCATAACGCACTGGTCGCAAATGAAGATTTATCAAAATTAATTAATGAATCATATTTGACAATTGCATCATGTGGCAGATCAGATATTGCATTTGCAAAATATTTTGAAATAGCTGGTTCATATAGCGCAATATTAGGTAATTATCCAACTGATTATAGTGATGTATTTAAAGAAAATATAATAGAGGTAAATGAATTTATGACGGATGATGAAATATTAAATATAATAGACAAATCATTGGATAATAAAAAAGAATTGGAAAATATGACTAAACGATTGGGAGATATAATCCATGAAAAATATAATCTACAAAAATGTGTCGTGGATATGGATAATATTTTTGATAAATATATAAACTAAATATTTAATATAATATATATAATATGAATAATATTAAATTTGTTGTATTTGACTTTGATGGAGTTTTCACAGATGGTAAATTTTATTTTGATAATGAAAATAACATAAAAAAATCATATAATGGTAAAGATTCATATGCATTAAAACTTCTTAAAAAATATAATATTAAATCAGGAGTAATAACAAATGATACAGTGATATCCATAAAACATGCTCCTCATATATTCAATCGATTAGATAAAGTCAGTCTTGGCGTTAATAGACCAAAACTTGATATACTGAATGAATGGATACAAGAATATAATTTTACTTATGATGAAATCGCATATATTGGCGATGATTTACCTGACATACCAGTTTTAAAAAAAGTAGGATTTGCGGCATGTCCATTTGACGCAATGGATGAAGTTAAAAAAATATGTCAATATATTTGTAAAAATAAAGGTGGTGAGTGTGCTGTTAGAGAATTTGTTGATTTAATTATAAATCAAATCAATAAAAATAAAAGTATAAATATAAATAATGCTGGTAAAATAACTGCGGTGATACCTGTTAAAAAAAATAGCACACGTTGTAAAAATAAAAATATTAGGCAATTTGGTGACATTAATTTATTACAATTAAAAATACAAACATTAAAAAAAGTAAAAGGAATTGACCAAATATTAGTCACATCAAATTGTGATAAAATGTTAAAAATAGCCCAACAACTTGGTGTGCGTACACACAAAAGAAGTGAAAAATATTGTGCTAAATGTCCACCAAGTGTATTATTTCCTTTTTTGGCATCTTTGTTGTCAACACCAATTATGATGTATGTACAAGTCACAACACCATTTGTATCACATATTACTTATGATAATATTATTGAAACATGGCACAAAGAAAAAAATAACATTGATTCTTTTGTTACATGCAATACAATACAAGAATTTATTTGGTATAAAAATAAACCAATCAATTATGAAATTACTCAACATCCTATGTCTCAAAACTTACCAAAATATAACACTCTTAATTTTGCATGTCATATATTAAATACCGACACAATTCGAAAGTATAATAATATTATTGGCGTAAAACCTTATTTTTATAAATTGGATAACATTGAAAATATGGACATCGACTATAATAATCAATTTTTAATATCTGAATTATTATACAATCAAAATATAACAAATAACCTAATTTGTAATACAATAATGCACCACAAAAATGAAAAAATGGAATTATTAGATTGTACAATACGCGATGGGGGTTATTTAAACAACTGGAATTTTACAAATGAACAGATAATTGATTGTTACAAAGCAGTTACTGATGCAGGTTATGATTATTTTGAAATAGGATACAAAAGAAAAAAAAATAAAAATGATAAAATAAATGGTAAATGGTATTATTTGGAAGATAAATACATTGATGATATTCTGAATAAATTCAAAGGTTGTAAAATAGCTGTTATGATTGAACCACTAAAAAATGATATTGATATAGATGATTTTGTGCACAGAGATAAATCAAATATATCGTTAATAAGAGTTTTAACAAAAAATGATGCTGATCAAAAACATATAATAAAAATATGTAAACAATTAATTGATTATGGTTATGATGTTACATTAAATATTTCATACAGTAATATGATCAGTGATAATGATATAATAAAATTTGTGGCTGATTATCACAATCTAAATTTAAAAGCAATATATTTAGCAGATAGTTATGGTGGTTTTAATATTATTAATATACCATCACAATTACATAAATTTTATATTGAACTAAATAAATATAATTCTAATATATCATTTGGATTTCATTGTCATAACAACAATGAAAATGCTCTTAGTAAAACAAATATGGCAATATTTCATGGATGTAGTATGATTGATAGTTGTATTGGGGGACTTGGAAGAGGTGCTGGTAATTTAAAATCAGAACAATTGTTATCTTATTTACATAAAAATAATCCTGATTATATTAAAATAATAACGCCTTTAATATTATATTACGATAAATATATTTTATCAAAAAAACAATATAATAATTGTCCTTATATTAGAACGCATCCATATTATATAATATCTGGAACTCTAAGTGTTCATCCCAATTATATTTCTGAAATATTTAAAAATAAAACAAATGTAAAACAAGATTTAGAATTAATAATTAAAATATATGAATATACCAAAACATCCAATAAAAATTATAACAACCAATTAATTACTTCACTATTAAAATAAATTTAGGTGTATATATCTTGATCCATTTTACCTTTTAATCCAATGGGATTTATATTTATTATTTTTGAATTTGGATATTCTTTATTTTTAAATTCAAACATTTTTCCCCACCATGTTATCAATGATTTTTGAATATCATTTTCATATTCCGGTGTAATACTGTCATTGTTCAAAAAATATTGATTTCCGCTTCCATGAAAATTTGAACAATCACATCCCACTAAATATATTTTTTTAAAACCTGCATATAATGCAAATTGACACGCTGAATATACAATTGAATGATTTATAAATGGGTTTTTATCAATATTTTTGTGTATATCAACGTTATTTAGTTCTAGTAATAATGTATTTTTGTCATCGAATTTATTTAAATCTTCATTTACAAATCCATGATCATTTAAACTTCCCCTTCCACTTTTTGGAAAACAAAATTTATCAATTTTAAGTTTATCAACTATTTCTTTATTATCCTTCCAAACAGAATGATTATATTTATAACCATGACCAAAAAAATAATATTTAAAATTTGGATTATTTAAAATTTTTTCGGATTTAATTATTAAATTTACACCTATTATTGATCCCTCTTCTTGCATTTTAAATGCATTAAATGTTTTTCCAGTTGCCACAATATAACATATTTCCTCATTATGTAAATTTTTATATTTTAATAATTGTTCGTGATTTTTTAAAAAATTCATTTATAAATAATATGGATATTTTATTCAGCAAATATAATAAAGCAGTTTATGATAAAATTGATTTAATTAATTTAGCCACATGGTATTAAAAATAACACTTTATTTATTTATGGGATCTCCCTTTGTAATTTTAATTTTTTTTGTATGAGGTTCATCTTCATTGTCAATTATAGGTTTATCGTGTTGAAGGGGTGTTTTGTTTTGCCTGAAAAAGTATTTTTCGTATTTTTGTTGAAATTCGCTTTGGCATTCACTTGATTTATAAAATTCAATTAAAACATCTATATTTTCATCTTTTATTTTATTGAAATTTTCTAAATAATATTCATTTTTTAATTTGTTGGTAATTTTTAAAACTGTTTTACACCAGGATTTTATGTCATGTATTATTTCAGGAGTTATTTCCAAATCTATTTTTATTATTTCTAATTCTACATCACAATCTGAACATTTCATAATTAATTGATTTGTTTCTTTATCAATTTTAAACCAATATTTACCAAATTCTCCTTCTAGACTAGAAATATCGTTTATATCATTTGAGTCTATAAATTTGCGAATTGTATCAGGATTTATATGGTCTAAATAAGTATTATAAGGATTTGTTTGTAAATATTTATTATTTAATAAATTACATTTTGAGAAAAAATTACCTTTATCACTGTCATATTCAATTTCATAATCATAAAGATATATTTTATTTTTATCATTAATTTCCAACCAAATTTCAATTATTGAATTTTCCTTTTTAGTGTAAATTTCGTGATTTATTCGCATATTCCAATTTGTTTTGATTAATATGAACTGATTAATGACTAATATTTTCAATCAATCAAATTTTTTTTTTATGTATGTATGTGCATTTAAATTCAATAAATCCAATTAAACCGAAAATAAAAATATAATTATTTAAACCGTTTGCTCAATGTCAAATAATAAAAAAAATCATGGAATCCCAATCTCTATATCAAGACTTAATTGACAATCACGTTGTTGTCATAAAAAAAAATAAAAAAATCATCTTAAAATCTGGTTTAAAATCGAATTATTTTGTAAATATCAAGAAAACTATTTCCATCCCATTTCTTTTTCAAAAAATCATTAATGGATTGTGCAAACAAATCCATCGAATTTCCAATTTAAATCAATATGCTATAATTGGTGTACCATATTCTGGTATTCCGTTTGCTGGAGCAATTGCGTATGAACTTGGAATTCCATTATATCTTTTACGAAGTGAACAAAATGATCATGGCTTGGGTAATCGCATTGAAGGTGAAATTACCAATAAAAAAATAATTTTAGTGGAAGATGTAATGACCACTGGAAAATCAATTTTGGAAACAGTGTCTTTATTAGAGCAAATGGATTTAAATTTAGATGTTCAACATGTTTTTACAATTTTTCAGCGTGGACAACTGGATTATCAAATGTTCAGCAAAAAACAGATTCAATATAATTATTTGACGCGAAAATCACATGAAACCATTTTGGGCAAATTAGATGAATTAAATTCTCTTCAACCCATTCATGGAAAACTAAAGAAATTCACATTATTAAAAAAATCAAATATTATTTTGTCAATTGATACAGACAATTCCAATCAGCTTTATAATCTAATTAAACTATTGGGTTCTCATATTGTTGGTGTAAAAATTCATTTGGATATATTTCCAGAATTGGAACGAGCCAACATACGAGCATTTTTAAAAAAACAAAAAGAACTGGATCAATTTATAGTTATTGAAGATCGGAAATTTGCCGATATTTGCTCTACCAATATAAAACAAATGAAGGCATTGGAAACGGAAAAATATGCCGATATGATTATTTGTCATGGTATTTGTGGTTTTGAATTTGCGAAATATTCATCACTGCCTATTTTATTGGTTGCACAATTATCGAATCAAGGAAACTTAATTAATCTTGATTATACAGAGCAATGTATAAAAGGTGCAAGTAATATGGACAATATAGTGGGATTTATTTCACAAAAGAATTTGGGATATAACAAAGCATTATATTTCAAGCCAGGTATACGATTAAATCGAACAGAAGATGGATTGGATCAACAATATAGTCAAAAACCAACAAATGGTATTGATTATTATATTGTGGGGCGTGGTATTTTGGAAAGTGATGATCCATTAGGTGAACTAAAAAAATATAATAATGTGTTTTGTTCTTTGTAATAGGACAAAAAAACAAGAAACGGAAAAAAACAAGTTTTTTTTTAATACTATAAGATAACCCATTATGTATAAACGTCGGAACAATAGAAAAAAAGGATACAACATCACCGGAAGTACTTTATTCAGTCGTTCTCCACAAAAACAAATGATCCGATCACCCATTAAACTGGGTCAAAAAATGAAAACACCAACATTACCAAATCGTATAAAATCACGAACATTACAACCAAATTCACAGATAAATCCAACACATCATGCTATGTCATCACGCGCTACGTCATCACGCGCTACGTCATCACCTCCATTAAATAATTTAAATTTAAAAAGAAAACGTATTCAAGAAATAATTTCTAAAAAAACACAAAATAGTCAATACAAAAAACGATCACCTTTAAAAAATCATCAACCCAAATATCAGCCTAAAAATTACCAAGAATCAAACTACAAATATCAATCTAGGAATCAAAAATTACCATCTACTACAAATCAACTCAGAAATCAATCACGACAACCTTCTCCATCAAACCATAAACCACAACAACAACGATCACCCCAACAACAACGATCACCCCAACAACAACGATCACCCCAACAACAACGACCACAACAACAACGATCTCGACCACAACCCAGATCCGTATCAAACCATCAATCACGACGACTTTCCTCATCAAACCATCAATCACGACGATCACCACAGCAACGACAAAAATCACCACGTCGACAACCATCGAAAGGCTTGTATGTGGTCAATAAAGTTTTAAAGACTCAAAACAAAAATGAAAATAATTTTTACGTTGAAGATCAAAGTATAAATAACAATGATGATGACTATGATGATGATAGTATTTATCACAATTCAGTTGATGAAATAGATATTTACAATCATGAACCAGAGAAACCAAATTATAAAAGAACTTCTAAAAAAAATACAATTGTTAATGTGTCTTTCATTAAAAGGGAAGATGTGAAGCAGAAACAAGAAGAATTGAACAAACTGGAGGAAATGAGAAAACAAGAAGAATTGAGAAAACTTGCGGAAACAAGAAAACAAGAAGAATTGAAAAAACAAGAAGAATTGAGAAAACTTGCGGAAGCAAGAAAACAAGAAGAATTGAGAAAACAAGAAGAATTAAGAAAACAAGAAGAATTGAGAAAACAAGAAGAATTAAAAAAACAAGAAGAATTAAAAAAACAAAACATAAGGGATGCAAGTGATATTTTGAAACAGCAAAATTTTGAAATTAAATCGTTTCAATCTCATGTTCGACAAAAAAAAATGTCAAAAAAATTTCCAAAAAAATCACCAAAAAAATCACCAAAAAAATTGCCAAAAAAATCACCAAAAAAAAAGAAACAATATGAAAAAAAAAAGGAAACAAGGAAAAAAAAGAAATTTCCAACAACAGTAAAATTAAGAATTAACAAACACAGTTTGGATAAAACTCATGTGTATAAAAATAAAATTCCCCCTAATGCACGAAAAATTTTAATTGACAACTTTGTGATAAAAAAAGATTCAAAAATTCCAGATAAAACAGTGGATTATTTATATCAATTATATATGGATCAATCAATGAAAATTTATTAAAAATAAATATTTATTGGTAGAATACTTATGTCTCTTTGGCTATTACTCAAATCACAATCTTTCTTGAATAACAATTTATATCCAAATAAATATTCTAAAAAATGAGTATAAAACGTATAAATTTTATAATAAAAAAAATTATTTATTTTTTAATTAATTTTATTAAAAATGCCTTTGAAAATGCCTTTGAAAATGCCTTTGAAAATGCCTTTGAAAATGCCTTGTATAATTTTAAATTAAAAGCACTAAAAAATTTAGTTAAACGGTATCAACTTTTATTTTGAAATATTATTTAAGAAAAAAGTGTTAAAGTATAGTAAAAAGAAATAATAAATGTTTTATGATGATATGTTTGTAGGTATTTTAACCATTAAACCCAATCGAAAAATTGCTATGAAATTAAAAAACCAAGTTTCTCATAATTTAAAAATTCCTCTTCACTTAATTCATGTTTTTGTCTTTCCACCAGAATCAAAAAAAGAAGATATTGATCGTGGTATTTCATTGAATCACCAACATATCATACGAACTGCATATCAGCAAAATTATAAATATGTAATGGTTTTTGAAGATGATGTCGTTTTTTATAATGATACATATAGAAGAAACCACAAAAGTAACCATTCATTATTTTTAAAAGCATGGAATGAAAAAGATTCTATTAAAAATTGGGAAGCTTTATTCTTAGGTGGTTTTAATGCTGGCATTAATTATCATGTTACACCACATTTATGTCGCGGAATTAGAACATTTGGAGCACATGGATATATTTTGAATCGTCGCTCAATGAAAAAAGTGTTGGAACGTGATTTTTCCAAAATTAAAAATTTTTTGACGTTTGAAGCAAGTCTAAATCAATTTGATATAGCAGTTTTAAGTGCTTTGCGCGGATACCAAGTTGCCCCATTTATTTTATACCAATATAAGATTCCTCGTTTGATTCGGTTTGTAGACAAGTTTTTTAATTTTGATAATGGACAATATGAAAGTTTTTTATACAAATGGACAAATATGTTGTGGTTATTTGTAATTTCATTAATACTGGTCGGTGTGTATGGTATATTAAAATGGAGAAATTTCATTTGAAACGCCACTTGTACTAAAGTGTGTCATATTAAAATAAATTCCATATATTGCGGTAAAACCAATCCAGGTGTATTTTTTTTAAGGTGGACAAATAAAAAATATATAAATTAAATTTAAAATTTGATTTTTTTAGCTGAACAAAGTACTAGTTTAATTGTTTAATATTTTAAACCATCAATTTAGTCAATAAAATGTTTTCATCTGATAAAACAATATCTAGGAAAACAGGAAGATTTCCAATGTTTCATTCTATGACCACAAGAACCGGCAAACGAATTCCAGCGGGTCATCAGCCATTGATGAAAACATGTATTTTATCACCATTGCCACCACTGATTAAGAAAAAGACTGGGAAAAAGACTGGGAAAAAAACCAGAGGAGAAACAGAAAAAAAACAGAAAAAAACGTTGCCAAAAGAGGTATTGGCAGCAATAGACAATTATGTACATGAACTTTTCATTGGTTTTGAATAGAATTTCAGAAATCCAATGCTTCTAGTAAAATTCTTTTAATAATAAATTCTTTTTTTTTCTGTTTATTTTCTCCAATATTAACAGTTATTTTAAAAGTTTTGGTCTTATTTGAGTTTCCCAATGTGAAATAAACCACATTGGTTAATTCTTTTGTAGGTGCCCATCCAATCCATCCCGTAATGGTAATATTAATATGAGCATCCAATAATTTTAATGATTTTGCAAATTTACACAATCCAGTATTCATACTCTCAGCTGTTTCTCTTGAAACAATCGTCATTTCTTCTGTCAACTCATGAGGTACATTTAAAATTTTTTGTTTAATTTCTGGACTATAAACCAACACAGATAAATCCATAATGCGACTGGATCCATCAATATTAGTAATGGCATTCATTATTCCACCACCTGTACAACTTTCGGCAGTCCGAATACGTATTTTGTTTTGTATTAAGTTTAAAACAAGATCATCGATAGTTGTTTTATTCCATTTTAAGTGATCTTCAACATTTGATTTAATAAATTCAGACATGTATGTGTTGTGTATATTATTTTGTTTAATTTTATCAAATTTATATAAATTTTGTAATTTTAAATTTAATAAAATTATCAAATTTATATAAATTTTGTAATTTTAAATTTAATAAAATTTTTTTGTTTCCTTTGTTTCCTTTGTTTCCTTTGTTCCCTTTGTTTTCTTTGATTTTGATTATTTAGTTTTTTTTTTGATTATATCTTTTGATTATAAAAGAAGTTTTTTTGATTATTTAGTTTTTTTTGATTCTTTTATTTTTTTAACTTTTGGATTTGGATTTTTTTTTTCTTTTCCAAAATATATGTCACTTTTTTCCAAAATTTTATGCCATGGTTTATACGGTATTTCTGGAAACATTTGATGTCGAATTCGCATTAAAAAATCCCCCATCCAATTATATCCATATGCTTCACCTGTGTTTTTATCGATCGCACCTGTCCATGGATCATGATGCCATATGGGACGTTTGTATTTTTTACGAATGCCATTTTCAATTAACAATTTAGATCCAGATTTTCGTAAAAGCTTTTTCATGGCTGGAACAGAATATTTAGCAGTTAAAATAGTTTTCCAATATTTATTCCACCCAGTTTCCTGATCTGACCCAAGGGGCGCTTTTCCAGTTTTTTTATAATCATTTGCCAATTTTTTTGGAATTAAACCAATCATTTTTGCCTCTGATTTTTTTTTAAAATGATGTTCACCAGCTTTGCCAGGATAAAGTACTTTAATATATTCATAATTCGCATATTTACCACCTATTATCCAATTTCCTACATTTGTTAGACCTTCGCGTGGATAAAACATTCGCAAAAATTGATAAGCATGTTCAGAAGAAGGAAATGTGAATGATTTCCCTTCAATATTAATTTTTACAGGTGTTTCATAAAAATTGGAAAAAATCATTTGTTCTGGACTTCGTGATGCAGAACTAAAATAAATATATTCATAAATATCTGGTTTTGTGTTTGTGTTTGTTTTTGGTTTTGTTTTTGTTTTGGGTAGTTTGATTTTGATTTGAATATATCTTTTT
>Ga0209533_1005894_pt1 | contig 10337 bp, 7 predicted proteins | sample COG_04_FD_184748 | JGI IMG/M metagenome (GOLD analysis project Ga0209533, IMG submission 184748) | Pelagic Microbial community sample from North Sea - COGITO 998_met_04 (SPAdes) (version 2) | ecosystem: Environmental > Aquatic > Marine > Neritic zone/Coastal water | place: Helgoland, sampling... | reverse complement strand
GTTTTAATTGCAACTATAGTATTATTTATTTCAGCCAATATTTCGATATCTTTATCACCTATCTTTATTATTCCCGGTGCGCGTATAAAATGAACGTCTGTACCTAAATTATGATTTAAACCATTTTTTAATGATATTTTATCGAAAAAAGATTTAGTTTGTCTTCCAAAATAATTTCGTTCTAAACTAATTGATAATTCTAGTAATTCAGTCAATAAAATTAAACCAGCACATATACCATATACGGGTTTCGTTTTTAAAAAACTAATAAGAGAATCTTTTAATCCAGTTTCAATTATTAAATTCATAATCGTTGTAGATTCACCTCCTGGTAAAATTAAAGCGTCAATATCGTCAAGATCATTTTTGTTATTAACATATTTAATAACTATACCCTCAAATAAGGATAATATATTATTGACTTCTTTAAATCCTCCTTGTAAACTTAAAATACCGATGTTATACTTTCTAAACATTTATATACCTAGTTTATAAATTTATACATACAATAAAACGATTATTGTTATGTATAGTATTGTTCAATGATTTCTTGAACTAATTTATTATTTCCACCCTAAGTTAGACCGTAAAAAATGGTTCTATCGCCTAACAATTATTCAACTTTTTTGTAGGTCGAAAAATAAATAAAAAATCATAATATTCCAATGTATATCACATTATGATTTGTTAGCACATTGAGAAATATGTGCTATAACATCGTCAACGTTTTTCCATTTTAATCCATATTCTGATTGATTATGGATTACAGGAATCTCCATAGCCTCACATTCTTGGACGCTATTTGCGTTCCCGTCGTGCGTTGTTAATCGCAACATGATAAAACATTGTTTATACACATCAGGCATCAAATCATGTTCAACCGATGTTTGGTTACTAAGTATATATTTATATTGTGGAAGGCGTAGCATAACAGTTTCATAAATAGATTTTCCGTAGACATGTTCTCTTCCTGGAGTTTGTCCATTAAATATATATATACATTTTCCTAACTCGTTATGGGGAATGGGTTGAAATAATATGTTATCTACCATATTGAAATCTACAAAAATGGGTGATATACCTTGATTTAGTAAACGTGTATATATGCATTGGCTGATGGCTAAATGAACAACATTATGTAAACGTTTGATTTCATTTATTGTTGCACGAGCTTGTCCATTATGATAATTCGCATCTTCCCCACCCCAAATAATATATTTTAAACCAGTATGTTTTAGTAATGATTGTAAATCAGAATCCGTATATACGCCAAAAAACACACATGGTTCTTCTTTAAATGTAATGTCGTTAAATTGAAAAAAATCCATAAAACGTGTCCGAAACGTGCTTAACCCATCAGAAACATAGCATTGTTTAACATGACCGATGACTTGTTGGATGGGAAGTTTCAATATGGTTGTGTTTGATTGAATAATTGGATGCGTTCTACGTTTTTCTTTACACCCATAATTGGTAAAGTGTTGAATAGCTTTTTGTTGATTGTTAACACCTGCTTTACGTAAATCGTCGTATACGTTTATATAAAATCTCCAATTAAATTTAGGATATTGTTCATAAAAATTGGACATTGTATTGATTTATACTTTAATCCTAATATAAATCAACAATAATAATAATAACCGAATTTACCTTATAAAAAATTTACTCAACAGTTTGACGATCTTGTCTTGTTCCTCTCTGGTAATTTCTCCGTAACATGGTAGATTAAAAATGGTATCTGCGGTTTTTTCGGTAACATTTAAATCCATACATCTCGATTTGTTTTTAAAACAAACTTGATAATGTAAGGGTGATGGATAGAAAATAGCTAAATTAACACCATTTGCCTTCATAAACGATACGATATTGTCGCGTAATTCCTTATCGGATACAACAATTGAATATTGTGCCCATGCACTATACCTATCATTTTTCACAACGGGTAAGATAAACTCTTTTACACCCTTCAAATGTTCAGAATAATAATCTGCACACTGATTGCGGTTAATTAATGTCTCTTGTCCAAAATACTCGAGTTTTGCGTTCAATATAGACGCATGGATTGTATCAATTCGACCATTAATACCAATATACTCATGTTTGAATCTTTCAATTCCACCATGACTCTTAATTGCACGAATACGTTTTGCAATTTCATCATCGTCGGTAAAACAAGCTCCTCCGTCACCATAACACCCCAGTGGTTTGCTAGGGAAGAAACTAGTCGTCCCAACAATTGATAACGAACCACTCTTTTTACCATTATATACGGCACCGAAACTTTGAGCACCGTCTTCTATGACGTGTAATCCATGTTTTTTCGCGATTTCATTAATACTGTCCATATCGGCAACTTGACCATATAAACTTACGGGCATAATAGCCTTCGTTTTATCTGTGATTGCCTCTTCAATTTTAGTATGATCCATATTAAATGTATCAGGTTCAATATCAATAAATACTGGAATTGCGCCAATCAATGAAATTGTTTCTGCAGTGCTAATCCATGTATGCGCAACTGTGATTACTTCATCTCCGGGTTGTATCCCGAGTGCTAACATTGAAATAGTAAGAGCATCAGTGCCGTTAGACACGCCAATCGCATGTTTTACGCCTACATATTCACTTAATGTTTGTTCAAGTTTCGCAACCTCAGGACCGTTTATAAATATACCATGGTCTAATACTTGATGAATCGCAGCATCAATTTCCGGCTTGTGTATTTTGTACTCGCGTTTAGGATCATACATTTGAATCATGTCGCTCATATATTTCTATATATATATTTGTGTTTATATATATTTTACCCAATTAACTAAATTACCCAATTAACTAAATTACCCAATTAACTAAATTACTACAATATTTTGCAAAAATATCTTTAACCTGGATATGTATAATGCAAAAAGATAAAATAGTTGTGATTGGTTTTGGATGGGCATCTATTGGATTGTTACAACATATTGATATGAATCAATACGAAATTATATTAATATCCAAAGACAACAAATTTGTATACACACCTTTGTTGGCTCAAAATATAAAAAATAACTATGACTTAACAATTCCAATTTCAGATATGAATAAATCTATTACATTTGTGCAAGACAAAGTAGAAACAATTGATTTCCAAAATAAAGAGGTTGTAAGTAAAAAGAATATTCCTTATCAATATTTAGTATTTTCTCATGGTTCCGAAGTCAATACTTTTGATATACCAGGTGTTGATAAATATAGTTACTTTTTAAAATCGTATGAAGATGGTATGTATATTAAAAATAGATTGAAAGAATTACCTCCGGATTCAACAGTTGCGGTTATTGGCTGTGGGTTAGCTGGTACAGAAATGATAGGAACATTGTCCGATATGAAAAAATTTAATGTATTCGCAATCGATGCGTTGGAACGCCCTCTTATAACTTTTGATAAAAAGTTATCTGAAAAAGTCATAACAACATGGCATAAAGAAAATATTCATATGATGTTTAATAGTTTAGTTAAAGAAGTAACTGAAAAAACCATTGAAATTAAAGAACAACAGCCTGTTTCATTTGATATGGTAATTTGGTGTGGAGGGATTAAAATGTCTCTTTTTAGTAAAAAGGTAAATGAATTATTACATTTAAATAACCCACGTGGAATTCCTGTAAATAAATATTTGAATGTAGAAGGACAAGAAAATTTATTTGCTATAGGTGATTGTGCATTTAGTGGACATCCGCCCACCGCGCAAGTCGCATATCAACAAGGAATGTATTTAGCTAAGCGTTTGAACGGACAATTGCACAAAACAGAGGAATTTAATGTTCAAGATAAAGGACAAATATGTTATATTGGAAATGGACAAAGTGTGTATCAAAATAATTACTATAAAGGAGGAGGGAGATTAATGGGATATTTTAACAATTTTGTACATTTATATAATTTTGGAAAAATTTATGTAAAAAAATGGGTATAAATTCTTAATTGCATTATTCGAATATGGTATCAACTATTATTTAATTCAACGAATAATATTATAATAATGATAGAACAAACGCAAGCTCTTTTTGTAAATCGACTATCGATTCATTTATCATTTCGCGAATATTTGGTCGTATATGCAGATCGTTTTGAATACATATGTTAAAACCCGGTGAGATTTTAACTGGTAATGAGATAACTAAATTATTTGGAAAATTAAAACAACCGGTTTTATTATATACACCAAACGAAACTGTTTCATTATCTGAACCAAAATACCATATATGTAAATGTTTCTGTATTGCATTCGCCGCAGATAGAGCACTTGAGAACCCTCTTTTCTGTATAACATTAGACCCCCTATTTCGAATATAATGAATATCGTCTGTGTCTAACTGTATTGTATCGTCGTAATAAGTTGTATCTGGAACCATCGTATCAGAATGGTTACCCCAAATAACAATATTTTTAATATCAGACGACGATTTGCTATACTTATTCTGTAACAAACATGATAGACGCTCTTGGTCGAGGTAAGATAATGAAGTGAAATTTTCAGATGGAATATTCGGTGCAAAATGGTTTATAATCCAACAATTTGTATTGGCCGGATTTGCTACAACCAAAACCTTCACGTTTGTAGAAGAATATTTATTTAAAGCCTCGCCATGTTGTTTGAATATCATAAAATTTTTAGAAATTAAATCATTTCTATCCATGTCTTTAGACCTTGGAAATCCCCCGAGACAAATCGCTAAGTCTATATTGGTAAAAGCAGTTTTAATGTCGCTTGTTATAGTTAGGTCACCCAAGCAGTTAAAATTTGAATCCTCTATTTCGAATTTAACACCGGTCAGTCGTTCAATGCAAGGTTCAATATCTAGCAATATTAAATTAATTTTCACATTTAATCCGAATACTTGTCCGGATAGTAAAAGTGGTATAAATGCATATGTAATTTGCCCAGCGCCACCGGTTATTAAGACATTCATTATCTAACAGATATTATATATATATTTAGTAGATTATTTAATATTTACCAAATATATAAATGAATCTCGGACTAATCGGTGGAGGTTACTGGGGTAAAAACCTCATACGAGAATTTAATAAAACTGGAACACTGCATACGATTTGTGATATTAACACAGTCGCACTAGAAGGTTATATTAAGGAATATCCTGGTGTAAAAACTACAACTAAGTGGGATGATGTATTAATAAACGATGAGATAACTGCCGTATGTATTGCATTACCTGCTGAAATGCATTTTTCTTTTGCAAAAAAATCATTGTTAGCGGGCAAAGATGTATATGTTGAAAAACCGATTACATTATGCATGAAAGAAGCAGAGGAACTAATACAAATAGCGAAGGACCAAGATAAAATTCTAATGGTCGGTCATTTGTTGCATTACCATCCTTGTATCGAAAAAATAAAGGAAATAATAGCAGAGGGTAAAATTGGTAAAGTAAAGAATATTGTCGCAAATCGATTAAGTCTAGGTATATTTAGAACTCAGGAAAATGTGATGTGGTCATTTGCTCCTCACGATATATCGGTTATTCTTAGTTTATGTGGTAATCAATTACCCAAATCGGTGTTGTGTTCGGGTAAAGACCATATAACCAAGGGAATCCAAGATATAACAAATTCTGTATTAATGTATGATGATAAATATGTGAACATTAACGTAAACTGGCTAAGTCCATATAAGGAACAGAAAATGTCGATTATAGGCGATAAAGGTATGATATTATTTGATGATGTCTCAAAAGATAAAAAAATTACTTATTTCCCTGAATATGTTCAATATAGTTCAGATATTAATGCTATTCCGCAACCCGTTAAAAATAACGAGATAAATATTGAAGTTGATACGTCTATATCTCCTTTATTGAAAGAATGTAATCACTTTGTCGAATGTTGCACTGAACGCAAAACTCCGATTACTGACGGCGAAGAAGGGTTACGTGTGTTAAAAGTATTAAATACTTTACAAACGAGTTTGGATAGCGGTAAACAGGAAACCATCCAAACTTCTTATATGGAATGCGATTACTTCGTTCACAATACCGCAATTGTAGATGAAGGTGCAGACATAGGTGAAGGAACAAAAATATGGCATTTTAGTCATATTTGTAAAGGTGCGAAAATAGGTAAAAACTGCAATATTGGACAAAATGTATTTATAGCAGAAGGAGCAGTTTTAGGTGATAACTGTAAAGTTCAAAATAATGTTAGTATTTATGGTGGGGTTGAAGCAGATGATTATGTTTTCTTTGGTCCAAGTTGTGTATTAACCAATGATATAAATCCCCGTGGGATGCACAGCAAAGGAGGTGCATATATTAAGACAAAATTCGAAAAGGGTGTAACATTAGGCGCTAATTGTACTATTGTATGTGGTAATACCTTAGGACAACATAGTTTAATTGGTTCAGGTGCTGTTATTTGTAAAGATGTCGAACCGTTTAGTATCATGGTCGGTAATCCGGGGAAAAAAATCGGAACGATTGACGAATATGGTAACCGCACAATTAATAAGTAATATATATATATATATATATTTGAAAATATTTTAGACTATACATGGGTTAAAATATTTATTCATTTTCAATAAACTCATAAATCTTATTGTAAAAGTCTTGAGATTTATTTTTCCAATTGAATTCTGTTTTATGATAATTAAAGGCATTTTCCGAATATTTTTTTCTTAATTGCATATCTGTTGTTAATTTATTGATTGAATCTATTAATAAATTTTCATTTGTAAAATCAACAACAATCCCACAATCTGCTTCAGTAACAACTTGTGAAACATATTCAGTTTTATTAGCAAGTATTGGTTTTCCCATAGCTATGAATTCTCCCATCTTATTGGGAGAACAATATTTATAATTTATATTTATAGGAGCATAAGGTAATAAACCTACATCGCAATCATCGACTATACCTTGTAGTAATTTATTACTAGGTATTTCTTCTGGAAACAATATTGTGTTATTTGATAAATTTTTATTTGTTACTAACTGTTTTAATTCGTCTACATAACTCCCGTAAGGACCACGAATAATCAATATTGCATTTTCGTTTACTTTATCCCATAAATTTATAAGAAATTCAAGATTTCTTTCTTGAGATAAACAACCTTGAAATAAAAACCTACATTTATTATCAGTAGATGTATCTGTTTTAATAATATTTTTTGAAATAGATAAAGGAACACAGTTGGGTATATAATTAAATTGTTGATTGTATGTGGTTGACATTATATTTGCTAATCCTGGACTAACTATATTACAATAATCAGCATATTTTACTAATTCTGTTTCAAAGTTCATCCAATATGTGTTTTCTTCTTCAGTGAATATATTATTATGATATGGGAACCATTCAAGACATTCATATATTATTTTTATATTATAAATACTTTTTAACAAAATAGCAGCAATTAATGTTGGAAAATTTATTGCTATTATTACTTTATATCCATTTTTATAATTTTTAATATGTTTATAAGTGGTTGATAATATAAATGTTTTATACCATTCAAAATAATCACAAGTAATATTTAATTTAATTGTTATGAACTTTAAAACAATTTCTATTATTTTCAGATAATTCTCATTATCTGAAAAATTTTTTATATCTTCAAAAGAATAATTTTTACCATCTATAATATTAATTACATTATTATGTATTGTATTATTAACTAATCTAGTCCGATTGCACAATATACATTGTTGATACAATTTAATATTTTGAGGAAAATTACTTTCATACCATGTATCTCTTCTAGGATCTAAACCAAAACTTTCTGCTCTCAACATTAATATTTTTTTAGAAATAATATTATTTATTTCATCTATGTTTTTCACAATTATATTTTTATTCATATATTTGGTTTGTTGGTACCATTCTAAATTTTTATTACTATTATAATTTGGTTTATACATATATGGATTTTCAACTTCTTTATCGAATATTTCAATAAATTTTTTATATGAATAGTGACCACTTCTAATAATATCATTATATGCTTTATCCGCCATTTTTTGTAGAAAATCATCATCTTTAATTTTGTTAATTACCTCCTTAATGTTTGAATAATCTTTTTTTAAAACTATGTAATGAACATCTGGTAGTAAAAATCCGGGATAATAAAAACCTTCATACATTACTAATACAGTTCCTAACATAATAGCCTCTAACATTTTAGGTGATACTTGTCCCATATTCTTGACTTCATTTTTTTTTAACTCAACTTTATTACAAATTTCTTGATAGGAATATTTTGGGGTTTTAGTGTATGCGCATTGTAATGGTAACTCTCCTAATAAAACATTAATTTCTGTTAATAATGAATTATCTAAATCAAAAATAGTTGTTCCACTTTCAGTTGCTAATGTAACCTTACTATTACCTAATACTTTGAACCATTCATCGCCATAAATACAATTTTCTCCATCCCAATTTATATTTGATAATAAATCATATTCATCACAATATTTTTTCATGTGCTTACCTATATTCATTTTATCTTGTCCCAAATCTCCATACCAATAATGTAACTCTCTGCCTCTATAAAAAACAGCACAGTCCCTATCTTTTATAGGGACTTTTTTGAAATTATATTCAGATACATATCCAGTTAGATTAAAAATAAAACCAGTATTATTTAAATTATTATATATTTTTGAAACGTGTTCTTTTGGTATACAAGTAAATACCATATTAACATTAATAATCTCTAAAAACATTTTTGTAAGATTTGTGTCATAATATTCATCCTGTATAAAAGCAATTTTAATACCATTATAATTTATTAAAAAGTTAGTTAAATGAAAAAAATATGAATTTTTAATTTCTTCAGTGTTCCCATGTTCATTATTATTAAGTGTTTTTTTAAAGTCTTCACTAGAATGTTCTTCTTTTTTTATTATTATATCAATAAATTTAGTTAAACACCATGCAATCGAATGTATAATTGAATAATGTAATATTAATACGTCAGAATTTATTTCATAAATACTTTTAAAATCATTTTGGTCTATTAAAGTAATATCATGTTTTGAATATTGTTGAAAACTTGTTACATGGTGATCAACTGTTGAAATACCCATGGATGCCTTATTATAAATTAAGGAAATTTTCATAATTTATTATTATTATATTATAGATGTCTATAAAATAAAATACCTAATATTTAATTCATAAAATAGCTGTGCTTATCAATACACTTTTGAATTATTTCCTTATGTGCTATGGTCCATTCTACGGTTCTTTTTAACCCCTCATCAATATCAATATTACATTTAAATCCAATCTCTTTTTCACTTTTTTCTGTTTCACCAAAACGACGTCCCGAATTATCCCAATCTCTTTTAGGTAATAATTCTAAAGTAGATTTACTATCAGTTAAAATAATTAATTTTTGAGCTAAATCTTTAATCATCGTTTCTTTTCCTGATGCTAAATTATAAACGCCTCCTGGAATACCGTTAACGCCACAAGCAATTAAACCATTTACAATATCGTCAACATATATAAAGTCTCGAGTTGTTTCTCCTCCATTATCCAGCGTAAGAGGCATATTATTTAATGCTTTCCATACAAATCCCGGGGTTACATTTCGCCAGACTGTGTTATCTGTTCCTCTCCACTCACCTGCGCCCAAAACCTCTCTTGGACCGTAAACATTTTGAAATCTTGCTTTTACAAAAGGTAATTTGAATTGTTTCAAATAATAATTTCCATAAAATTCACCAAATATTTTAGACATCTGGTAAGGACTGTCTAGGTATAATGAAACGCCTTTATCTTCATTCGTAGCATCTGGTTTATCATATGTTTTTTCAGCCACTACGCAACCAGCAGAAGAATATACCATTTTTTTCAAGTTAGTGCTATCTTTAAAATATTCACATATTTTCAATGTTGTTAATGTATTATTTTCATGGTCTTTTAATGGGTCATGCATACTAGATTGATTTCCGTGAAATGTAGCTAAATGAAATATGAAATCAAAATCTTTAGGCAATTTATATAAAATTTTATCGTCAGAAATAGAGCCCTTAATAAATTTAACGTTATCTGTCAATGGTAAATTAAACGTTTCAGAAGATAATAAATTATCAACTACAGTGATATGCGTCCCGTCTAATTTGGACAATTTGTGAGTTAAATTACTTCCAACGAACCCTGCGCCACCGACGATCAACACTTTTGTATTTTCCATATATATATATATATCAACGCCTATAAAAAATACCTAAAATTATAACTTTAGGTATTAAACAAAACACCTAAAATTATAACTTTAGGTATTTATAAACAAAACACCTAAAATTATAACTTTAGGTATTTATAAA
>Ga0209533_1005892_pt1 | contig 10338 bp, 9 predicted proteins | sample COG_04_FD_184748 | JGI IMG/M metagenome (GOLD analysis project Ga0209533, IMG submission 184748) | Pelagic Microbial community sample from North Sea - COGITO 998_met_04 (SPAdes) (version 2) | ecosystem: Environmental > Aquatic > Marine > Neritic zone/Coastal water | place: Helgoland, sampling... | reverse complement strand
ATAACTTATACAAATGATTTGGTGTTACGCCCGACGCGTTTACACCTGGCAACTGTCGTACCTGCTGTAACGTACATACCATAAGCTCCGAACAATAATACTGATCGTATTCTGTCATGCTGTTCCTCAACGGCACAAAGAACATCATTGCGCCCGTGTAATCGTAGCTCTTACCGCACTGGTTTAACAAAAACGATACCATCTTCTGCTCTTCTTGCATCGATACATTGATTGGGACGTTAGCAGACTGTGCTTCATCTGCGATTCTATAAAACGGATTATTGTGTTGATATTTCAACAAACGATACGACAAAACGTCGCCCCATAATATATAAAAACATATGTGAAGTTTACCATCTTCTATATAGCGCTTGTAGCTGTTCGACAACGGCGTGTCTAGTGTGCAGAAATACGCATCCGCCTGCTCTTCGCTCCATGTGAACACGAATTCTGAATGACAAAAGGAGCCGCGCGTGCAATACGCCACAACCTTGTTGAACCAATTGTTGAAGATCCCCACGGGACGCGCAAACACCGCCTGTAGCATTTGGTAATAATAACCTATATATTTATACTATTTTTATTAAAATGAACCTTGTATTCGTATGTATATTAGCGTGTATATTCACAGCTGATGCTTACCCTCAGTGGTTCGAGGAGTATCAGGCTATACACCGTAAACTATATACTGTCGATGAGCAAAGAAAAGCGTACGACGTACTAGCACCCAAATACCACTTTGCTAAAAAGCATAATTATTCATTGAACCATCGATCTGACATAAACCATACTAAGAATGTATACTTTCGTACGGTAAAGCCTATTCGAAAAGATCCGGTAGGAAATCATCGATTGGGTCTGCCTCTTACCATGGACTGGAGAACGCATGGAGCAGTGACAAAACCAAAGAACCAGGGCTCATGCGGGGGTTGTTACGCATTTGCGGCAGCAGGGGCATTCGAATACTGGTATTGGAAGAAAACCGGTCAATTAAAGGACTTTAGCGTACAACAATGGCTAGACTGCTCCAAGCCAAAAAACTTTGGATGCGACGGTGGGGTCATGGCACCGGTTTTTGAAAAAGCGCGTGTGAAACCGGCTGGTACAGCCCGCTTCGATCCATATTTGCATAGAAATAGCAGGTGTATAGCTCCAACGCATAGACCGTGGCTTTTCGTTGATTCATACGCGGAACAGAGCGACGAGTGGCATTATCCAATTGAAAGCCATCTAGCACACAACCTGGTTCAATATGGTCCTATACCCGTAGGCATAGACTCCTCTAGTTGGCATCTACAACTATATGAATCCGGGATACTCAAAGCTTCAAAGTGTGGAAAAGACATAGACCATGCTGTGTTAGTGGTAGGATATACGCAAAAATATTGGATAATTAAGAATAGTTGGGGCACAGCATGGGGACAGCAGGGTTATTTTTATTTGGAAAGAGGAAGGAACGCATGCGGTATCAATTCCTATGCTTCATTTATTACTTCTGCTCACAGTTAAAATCACGCACATGCACCCACATTAATTCCGAGTACCGTAACATATTTAACTTTAAAACTATTCATATTCAAACAAAACAATTAAACAAGTACATTCTACCAAGTTATTCACGTATACAACAAAAAAAATTACACCAAACGCTCCACTCGTTCGAAAATGAGTACAAGAATCGGTTTAAACCAACAACGCATGCTCACGCACTGCCAGAAGCACCCGCATTTCGCCACCAATGTGCTACTGGAAGCCGCAAAGCTGTTCGATCTGTTTCACGTACAGATCCCATTCCCGGACACGGACGTTGAAGACACGCCCCTTTCGCAACTGCTTTCACGTGCGGCGCACCCCGTACATGGTCCAGCTCCAGCTCCAGCTACGGTTCCGGCACCAGCTCCAGCTACGGTTCCGACACCAGCTCCAGCTACGGTTCCGGCTCCGGTTACGACTCCCGCTACGGTTCCCAATCACGTACTAATGACCCAGGCGGAAGACGTGAAAACTCCCGAACAGGACGATGACGCGGTAACGCCGGTACAGTCCGATTCCGATGACGAGGTACAAATCATCGCCACAAAAAACGCAAAGCCGGTAAAGCTTAATCGCAAACTACCGTCCTCTGATTCGGATTCGGATTCCTCCTCCTCCTCCGAAGAAGAAGAAGAGACCGAAGAGTCTATAACGCGCAAAGACCTTTGGAAGTCGTACCAACTCTTGTACACCAACAAGTACCGTCTCGCACACTCGTACAACCAACGCGCACGCCCCGAAGGGTCCATGGATCACGACAAGGCTATCGAACGCCTCACAAAGCTGGTCGAGGATCGCGAACAGTTGCTCATGACGGAGTTCAAGTTGGACGACAAGGCTCTGTACAAAAAGCTCAAGGGCATGAAGCACTCGAAGAAAGACGCGATGATTCGCCCCATCGAGATCACGACGCCCACGAAAAAGCGTAAGCGAAGCGACCGAGACGAAGCTGGACCCAGCACCGACGACCGTCGCCCGAAGCGCAAAGCAACCGGGTGGATCTCACGGGACAATGTGACCCTCCGTAAAAAGTACCTAAACAACGGCGGTTCTGCTGAGAAGTTCAAACAACTCGGTGCCCTGGGTCTTTCTACCGAACAGCTTACGGCGATTCTCAACCTATAAAAGGGTATCGATGTACATTCAAATGCTAGAAGAATTCGCGTGGCTTCTTGCGTTTCTGTGCATATTGACTTGCACGCACTACCAATTTAGGTACTGCATCCCCATCACTTTGGTGACACTGAAACTGGTACAGACATGCTGTATTATGTTTGTGTTAAAGTTATACATTACCTACCGCGTTTATGGTGATAGTATAGACATTTCGCATCTTAATCGGTTCGTACAAGTGTTTCTTAATAATACAGATTTATAACATTATTCTAAAATTTTACATACTTCTCTACTCGTCCATAACCGAAATGGTGTACGGTAGTCGCTTAAGAGATCGTCGCTTCGGTTGTCGCGCTGGTTGGTATACTCTTGATCAATCTTGTTCAGTAAACATCGACTCTTGTACTCAGAATCGACGCTACCGATGATAAGATCGATGTCCTCTCTCAACGACTCAATCTCGGTATCCACACCGCTTAGAATCTCCATCATTCGTTCTTTTGTGCCCGCGCGTCGTGCTTGTTTAAGACGTAGGATGGTAGTCTCCACATCGATCTGACGCTTAACGATGTCGTTTACCTCGTTATCGTCGCCATTACGGAAGAACTGACGCATCTTATGCTTTATCGGTTTCTTAAGGATAACATCGTACCCGGTCACATCGTATTCCAACGTATGAAGTTCTGCGTTCTGGATAACCTGACATTTCAGTAGTATACTCTTCTTCTCGTCCGCGTACGCATCTCCGATATGCTTGAATTCAATCACCTCGCCTTCCAGATCCGTGCACAACAGAGTCTTGCTGCTGACGGTCACGGTTAGGTTTTGATAGACGGTGCTGAATACCGCACCGAGTGCGTTGCCGTACGCTACGGGTAACTCCTCCGCTGTCTGGATGTAATTGTACGTGCCGTTGCATGCATCCGACAGATTCCTCATAAAGTCGGTGTCGTGTTCTCCAATGCCAAACGCATGAATCGGAATATTCTCCTTTGACACCAGATCCACCAACGCCTGCTGGTCTGTCATCCCACTTGTCGCCTTCCCATCGCTGAGAAAGATGATAGAAACATCTTTATCCGGTTCACGCTTTGCTTGCTCGATACCCCGGAATAGACCGCCGGAGACGTTCGACCACCCGCCCGTGCGCATACCTTTAATTTGATCAATGATAATGTGCTTTTTGTCAGGAGTACACTGAGTCCAGTCGATGTCAACACTTGATTCGCTGCTGAAGGTGACCACGCTGACCTCATCGATCTCACGGAGAAATAACATCGAACGAATGATAGACTCCTTCGCGAGGTCGTTAGAACTTTCGCTCAAGTCCAACACGTACACGATGCGCTTTGCCGGTTTTTTCGCATCAATAACAGAGTTTGGGGTGATTTCGAGAAGAGTATGGAAAGAGTTAGACGAAAATTCGGTAAATTCACTGTGAAAACTGAACATATTTATAAAAGATTAGATATGCTTATATACGTCAAAATTCATTTGACAAAAGTTTTGAGATGCCATCGTCCACGTCCGAGGGTGAACTCCATACATAATCAAAGTACGACTTGTCGATGCTCTCGCACGCTACCTCGCTTGGATCATTGAAGTGTTGGACGTGCTCCAGATAGTCGTCCGAACGCTCACGGATGCGCTTGAATCGTACGTGCCATGGAGTATTCAGGTACACTATGGTGAAACCCTGCTCTTTTAACATCTTTGCTTCGTTCTCGTAACGAATGTCGTCCACCACAATGTTTCCAGACAATCGTTCCAAACGCTTGTTCAGGTCCTTTACCCATACGTCTTCGTCCAGACTACGACCAACCATACCAACCATGATATGGGATCCACGGTCAGACTTGTTGAATCGTGCCACGATATCCTTTATCGGTTTCGCCACAGAAACTTTCTTACAATGTGCCAATTGCGATACGATATGGTTAGACGCATAAGTCTTTCCACTGCCCATAGACCCACAGAACGCGATACGGTGCGATTTTTCTTGTATATTGCGGACAACGGACATGTTTTATTCAAAAAACGATGATATATATACTACGATTTCTTTTTGATCGGCAGTGTGAAATGGTCTTGAACCTTACGATCCCACATTTGCTTCATGTCAACCAACCCGGTCCATAACCCAACCACACACAACGCTAGAAAACCGATCGCGAATCGAAAAAAGTTCTTCGTTATGTCCATGTATAGTATATAACACCTCCCATGTCCGCATACATTTATATCCTCCATAATGTCGTAGAAGGCGGCTTTAAAAGGCGTCATACGTAGTATCTCCTCGCTCTCCTCGCATTTGCTGAAATCACCCAGCTTTGCACGTAGTCTAGCGTCTGTACATTGGTCGGTTTGTTTGTAAATTTCTGCCCGGTTGTATTTCTTTTCACGGCTCGACCAATGGCTTTCAAACCTACCGTACGAGCATATAGTCATTATCAAACAAGCGCTCCAGAACGATGTGAACCACCAGCTTCGCATAGTATACATAACATCGGTACATGTGTTTTATAGTCTAAAATATAATGTCAATTAGATTCTTAACAATTAGAATATATAAGTATATATTGATACCACACAGTAATTAAAATGAAACGTGTTCTCATTGCCCTATCCGCACTATTATTTGTAAACCATGTTGCCGCAGACCAAGCTGCTGTCATCGCCTCCCTTGGACAGGAATGCACAACCACCGGTCAGTATGCGAAGCTAGACGCTAATGGTGCTGCTGCGACGTGTACCGCTTGCGGCAAAGACGCGTTTCTATTAGGCTACTCAGTGGCGCTAGCAAATGGCGATGGGTTACATCCAGCATGTTGCTCTGAGTCAGGGGACATCGTGTGCCGCGCAATGATGACGGCGTACAAGAAGGGATGCCAAGCTACTGCTGACAAAGGAGCCGCTGCCACATGCACTGCTTAAATACATTATTATATTGTTTAAAAAAAATTAATCATATGTTATCTTTATCACGTTTATCGCGCTTACCGCTTACCGCTTACCGCTTACCACTCGATGTAGGGTACGTCTGGTTCTGTATTGGAACGCTTCTCGCTCTTCTTCCCTTCCAACAGGACAATTACGTTCTTGCCGAGGTCACATGAGATACCGTACATGTTCGGTGTGCTGTACGCGCGGAACGACACCTGGTACTTGACCACGGATCCGTGTGGAACGTATGCCAAATCATATGGTTCGAACCCGGTGCGCGTGCGCTTCCAGAATACCATACGGTTGTCTACGCTTTCGCCCTGTTCATTCTTGTACTGACCGCGACGTGCCGCACAGAACATGTTATGGTCATCGCCGTCCTGGTCCGTGTAATCCTTCAATGCGGACAGGGTTGCGGACTTGAGGAATTCATCCACTGCCTCCGTCTTGTTCTTCTTCGCCGCTTTGGTTGCCTTCTTCTTGTGGGATTCCATGCAACCCTTTGTGTTAAACGCCTTCGTCAATAGTGCGTTACATGTGTCTTCCACATACTTCACAAATTCTTGTTGCTTTCCCTCTTCATCAGGGAAGTGCTGTGCAACCTTTTCCGGAAGTCCGCATACCGTCTTCAGGTTGTACTTGTAGTTCGTCTCGTCTTTCCCGAACTTGCCGGTGTCTCCGCCGACCTTCGTGTCGCCAAACTGTAGGGACATGAACGGAGTGTTCACCTGGAGGGGATACTTACTGTCCGGATCACTCGTAAGAACAAGTTTGGGAAGTAAATCATCCTGTTTGGTCTTCGCCACAACAATGGTGCTGTCCACCGTCAATGCCTCGTGTGCCATATACAAGGTCTTTTTCATCTTTTTCGAGGTTTTTGGTTTTTCATTTGTTTCAGTTTCAACAGTTTCTTCCAGAGTGCGTTTGTTTGATTCGTTTGTGGTTTTCATTTGACTAAACATGATTGATTTGCTTTTATATAGATTCGGGTGCCTTATATACTCCATTTTTTATTTAATTTGTATTTTTACGATACCTAGGATCCGTGCGGGGCTTGTCGTAGAGTGTCGGGTGTAGAAGGACCTTTTACATATATATATGGACCCTCACCTAAAGGACCTTCGGCTTGCCGGCTTACCGCTCTGGCTTACCGCTCTGGCTTACCCATACCCTAACACTAACCATAAATTATTGAAAAATGTCCTATATATATGCTATCCAGATGTACTATAATGATACCAACACTCGAGAAAGTATACTATCACTATGCGAATACGCACGATGTCCTATACAACGACATAGTAGTCCCTAACAACAAGTTACACAAAGTGTTTAAAAGACTACGAATTAAGATACTTCCACTTGAGCTGGCTGCCCTAGTCCATGAACTAGACCCAAACAACTATGGGTACGTCACCTATCGGTCACTACGGTCGGTTATTACATAAACATTTCTTTATACAAACAATCCCTATGAGTGACCCAAAATCAACTATACCCTTTTTGTATACTGAAGGGTGATTGTAGTCCTCATTGTGTCCATTGTAAACGCTCTAATGGTGCGACATGCTACCACACTGTGTCTATGTTTATAGGCTAAAATTTCATTGTCCCTACTGACACCGTGCTATTTTCCCCTGCTGTGAACGGCACAAACATAATACATACAATACTATTACCGGCTTATGTCTATGTTAATCTGACATAAATGTATACTGTGTCAGCCTAGCTTTTAGCAGGTAAATAGTATTGTCATGATGTGTGGTGTAAAAAGGCTCGTAGTGGTGATGTCTAGTATGGGTTGGATACATGTCACAGCGTTCCCGCTAATCGAGCCTGGTAATACTACCACCCTACTAAATTTTAGCCCTCTACTCTTTTCTGGAGAAAGTATGTTTTATATATTTGACATGTTACCAATGTTATACATATGTTACATACTATGTCATGTATAACATACATTGACATATCATACATATCATAAATATGTTAAAATATATAAAAAAAAAAAAAAAAAAAAAATTTCAGATAATAGGTATGCGAGAAAGTTAGTCCATGGGATAGTATTAGACATGGGTAATAGGGAAAGATGTTATTACCTGTACAAGGGTTTTCCAACCAATAGCATGAGCACTGTGACCTGTCTTACCTGATACTAAATAGTATATGCGCTATCGCATGTATGCAAAAATGAATACACACACCATAATCGTTATTCCATGTACTAAAAATGAATACACACAGCATGGAGGTCGTACAGGCGTCTATCAGGACCTGTTATTCCTATGTATGAAAAAGTGACGTAGTCCCTGGTGTGTAAGGTATACAGGCAGCCATCACTATCTAAAAAAATAATACATTGAAATAGCGGGGCTAATTGTAAACACCTGTAGTTGGTACGGGACACAGCAGTGTAGTGCTATTTCTATATACACTACAGGTACACAGCGTTATACCCACTAAGCCCATGCTGGAGCAAAATTCCTATCAAACGCACTTTCACTGTACAAAAAACAATAGTCTAAAACCCCATTATAGAGACCCGCTAGATACTGTGAGAGGTAAAAAAACGCTCGTAGTCTACCCCTATGTAGAGTTGTAATTGTATTTTCGTAATACTATTCCATGTAGTGCAGTATGCAATAGGGAGGAAAAAAGGGGGTCGAAATGAGACCATGGGACATTCGTAACAAAATATCCCTATGTGTGAGTACGTAAAATATAGTATTCTTTTCGAGAGATTTTCGTAACAAATCGTAAACTGGTAACATTTTCGGTCGAAATGCCTATGTGATTGGGTACTATAAGTATGAATATTTCTGTATAATAAAGGTCCTTATGGTTGGGGGTCCTTATGGGTCCGTGGGTCCGTGGGTCCGTGGGTGTCCTGGTCCGGGTGTCCGTGGGAGCTTTAAAAAAAGTAAAATTAATCCGTAAGTATTTAAACCCGTGTTTAAACTTACAAATACATACAAAAATGAAGTGGCAAGACGACATCGTATCCAAATTCGTGCAAGAGATCTCTCTAACCAAACAGTTTACCGATTCGTTTAATGATTTCAGTTCGTATCGCATTCGCGAAATAATTTCTCTACTACCCCCTATCAAGGCATCGTACTTCACCGATGAAGGAGAGCGGACGATATCGTTGTCACTACTGGGAGGTCGTCTAATGAGTCCGGTCATGTTAGAAAAGGACGGTAGTGTTCGTGTAGAAGGCGACAAGATCTATCCACAGGAATGTCGTCTTCGTAATATTACGTACGCAGGTCCACTCTACATCGATGTCGAGGTGAAGCGGTCCAACGCACCGGACACCGTAATAAAAGATGTATACATCGGGCGCATTCCAATAATGTTATTCTCCGACTTATGTCATCTGAGCAATCCCGCGGATAGAGTAAAACACGGTGAATGCGATAAAGATCCGGGGGGTTACGTGATCGTCAACGGCAATGAAAAATCGTTGGTGTCTCAAAAGACGTGTACACACAACAGAATGAATACCTACGCGCGCGACGGCGGTTTTAAAACGTCTGTACGAAGTGAACGGAATCGTCGAGTTCATGTTACTACGATTAAATACAAACCGAATCATCCATTGACTTGTACGTTCCCTCGATTGGTTGAGGAGGTCCCGTTAATCACGTTACTTATGGCAATGGACGTTGACGTACTATCGATGCGTTCCCTGTTCGACGCGGAGGAAAATGCACTTCTAGAAGCGTCTTATCAAAATTTACCAGAAGATAAAAATGAAGCGCGGAAACGACTTCATATTCGTGAGGTATACAATGTTGGCGATTCCGAAGACAACCGTTTACAAAACGCACTAGACAATGTACTAATTCCGCACATGAAACCGGAGAAGAAAGCGTTGTTTTTAATCTGTATGGTTCAAGAATTGATGGGTGTAGCAACAGGCAAACTTCAACCTACAGATCGTGACTCCCTCTCGAACCAACGCATCGAAACATCCAGTTCGTTGATGTCCACACTGTTTCTCCACCTCATGATAAAGATGTCGAACGACATTCGATTACTCTGTCAAAAGAGTCTCCCCAAATTAAAGCGGGGTATCACGGATGATAAGATTCGAACCTGGATATCCCGTAGCAACTCTATTACGGACGGGTTTCAATACTCTCTGGCGACTGGAAACTGGAATACAACTTTTGTAGATCGTCAGCAACGCAAAGGTGTAGCGCAAGCATTGCAACGATTGACGTACATTAGCACGATGTCTCAACTCCGACGCGTTTCCTCCTCCATGGAAAAAACACAAAAGTTACCAAAACCACGTTACCTTCACGGGTCTCATTTTGGACGGTTCTGTCCAGCGGAGACACCCGAGGGGGCACCGTGTGGACTAGAAAATCAACTGACGGTGCAATCGTACATATCGTTGAAACGAGAACCTCAAGCAATCCGAAGAATCATTCAGCAATACTTGTTGGAATCCACCGTGGAAAACATGGGTAAAACGAAAGTATTCTTAAATGGTGTTTATGAGGGCAGTACCATAGAAACGAAACGTTTGGTCGATACAGTACGACACACGAGGCGTTCCGGTCAGTTTGCAAAGGACATGTCGGTTTCGTACCAACCTTGGCGCGACGCGGTTCATATTAGTACAACGGCGGGTCGCGTGTGTAGACCTTTGTTAATCGTAAATGACGGTACATGCGTATACGAAACTGTCAAAGATGTTGGAAAGATGTCGTTTAATCAGATGTTGCAAAACGG
>Ga0209533_1005886_pt1 | contig 10342 bp, 10 predicted proteins | sample COG_04_FD_184748 | JGI IMG/M metagenome (GOLD analysis project Ga0209533, IMG submission 184748) | Pelagic Microbial community sample from North Sea - COGITO 998_met_04 (SPAdes) (version 2) | ecosystem: Environmental > Aquatic > Marine > Neritic zone/Coastal water | place: Helgoland, sampling... | reverse complement strand
TGGTGATAATAATGCTATTAAATTTCTAACAAACCTTTAAAAAATGATAAAAGATTGCAAGGTAATTGACTTACCAAAAATTACAGACTCTAGAGGTAATCTTACTTTTATAGAGGAGCAAAAACATATTCCTTTTGAGATAAAAAGAGCTTATTACTTATATGATGTTCCTGCTGGATCTGAGAGAGGAGGGCATGCGCATAAAGCATTACATCAACTAATTATTGCTTTATCAGGAAGCTTTGATGTTGAAATAGACGACGGAGATACAAAAAAAGTTTTCACTTTAAATAGACCATATGAAGGATTATATGTATGTCCAGGTATCTGGAGAGAGTTAACAAATTTTTCCTCAGGTTCTGTGTGTTTAGTTCTTGCGTCAAATCTATATTCTGAAGATGACTATTACAGGGATTATGATGAATTTCTTTCTTTACAAAGAGCTTGATCGATGAGGGTTCCATTTTTAGATCTGCATGCAAGTTATTTAGAGCTTAAAAATGAAATAGATTCCTCTATTGCACGAGTATTAAGTAGTGGAATGTATGTCGGTGGCTCAGAGGTTGAAACTTTTGAAGATAATTTTTCAGATTATTGTGGCTCTGAATTTACCGTAGGGGTAGCAAATGGATTAGATGCATTGCGGCTATCATTAAGAGTATTAGATGTTGGGCCAGGGGACGAAGTCATTGTCCCAGCAAATACATTCATTGCAACTTGGCTTGCAGTAACAGAAGTTGGAGCTACTCCAGTTCCAGTAGAGCCCAATGCCTTTTCTTACAACATAAATACGGATGAGATTCAGCAGGTACTCACCTCAAAAACTAAGGCTATTATACCTGTACATTTATTTGGTCAACCCGCTGATCTGGAGCCAATTCTCCTCCTTGCAAAAAATTTTAATCTCTATGTAATTGAGGATGCAGCTCAAGCAGCTGGCTCTAAATATAAGGATAGAAGAATCGGTGCTCATGGAGATTTAGTTTGCTGGAGTTTCTATCCAGGAAAGAATTTAGGAGCTTTTGGAGATGCAGGAGCTATAACAACAGACAATCCAGCACTAGCTGAAAAGTTATTCGCTCTTAGGAATTATGGCTCAGCTAAAAAATATTCTCATAAATATATTGGAATCAATAGTCGCCTTGATCCAATGCAAGCCTGTATCCTTGATCTAAAACTGAAGCGTTTAGATGAATGGAATAATCGCAGAAAAAAAATAGCATCATTCTATTCTGATGCTTTAGCAAGTCATTCATTGATCCAACTTCCTCATGTTCCTGAATGGGCGGAGCCGGTTTGGCATTTATTTGTTATTCAGACACTTCAAAGAGACTTGCTTCAATCGCATTTAGCAAAACATAATATCGAGACTATAATTCATTACCCAATACCCCCTCATCAGCAAGATGCCTACAAAGGATCGGTTCAAGCCACTCTAAACCTTTCTATTACTGAAAACTTATCTAAAAATATTTTGAGTCTCCCCATGGGCCCCCACTTATCTGAAATTGAGCAACAATATGTTGTTCAATGCATTAATAATTTTTAGGAATAACATTATATGCATATTAATTTTGCCATTATTTTCAAAAGATTAAAATATCTCAGAAATTGGATTCTTAAAAAAATTTTTTCTTTTCATCCTTGGCATGTGAGCTCTTTTGAGAGTAGGCCATATTGCGTTGATCTGATTGATTATATGAATAATGATGTTTTTCATAAAAATTGCGTTGTAGAACTTGGTTGCGGCTTGGGGGAGACGCTTTCAAAAGTGAACTCTAAGAAAAGAATTGGCTTTGATATATCTGCTGAGGTTATTAGCGCAGCTAATCTTTTAAATTGCTTCAATAATACTCAATTTAAGGTTGGCTCATTTAATAGCATTCGCAACATGAAAATTGATTATTTAATTGCTGTAAATTTTTTGCATGACTTTGAATCTCATCAAGTAAAAATATGGTTTGAGGACCTAATTACAAATAATCAGATATCTCATATTGTTGTTGATGAGTTAACTGATCAGCAATACTTCTGCCTCCATGATTGGAAAAATTTACTGCCTAATTCATACAAAGAAATCCATTGCATTGAAAATAATTATAATTCCGGAAGGTCTATTAAGATTTTTTTGAATTCGACCTCTCATGCATAGAGAATATGAATTTACAATCTTCACACCATGTTATAACAGTAAAAAATTTATAATGCGCACCTATCAGAGTTTATTAAATCAAACATTTAAAGATTTTGAATGGCTGATAATTGATGACTTTTCTTCTGATGGAACACAGGAAGCTATTTTAGAATTGCAAAAAATCTCAGAACTAAATATCAATTTTACATGCAATAAAGAGAATAAAATGCTTGCTTACAACAGTAATTTAGCTGTTCAGCAATCACGTGGAAAATTCTTTCTTTTTCTTGGTCATGATGATGAATTGGTTCCGCATGCCTTGGAAAGATTTTTTCAAGTTTGGCATTCTATTCCTTCAAGTAATAAAAAAGATTTAGTAGGGATGATGTCCAATTGCATGGATGAGTATGGAAATTTTGTTGATGATGAGCTTCCTGATCCCCCTATCATTACTAGTTTTTATGATCTCTATTATAACTTGGGTATTAAGGGCGAAAAATTTTTTTGTTACTTAACCTATCTCATGAAAAAGCATAATTTTTCTATTGTAGATAAATACGTTCCTGAAAATGTTATGTTATTAAGGCTCTCAGATATATATGATACATATTTTTTTAATGAAAATTTAAGAATTTATCATCGGGGGCATGACAGTTTTACAGATGACTTACAATCCATGTCTAAAATCAAGTATCCACTAGGGATGAGGCATGCAAAATTAGAGGACTTAAACAGGCGATCACATAAAATGATAAATCATCCCATCCTTTTTTTTAAGACCATCATAAATTATGCTAGGTTTAGCATCCATTCTGGCGTCTCTTTTTACATTATCTTTCAAGATTTAAAGACATTAACTTTAAAAATTTTAGTAGCTACCTTATTTCCCATTTCTATACTTCTTTATTTAAAAGATAGGATATAACTCTATAATTCAACATCTGTGGATATTTTATACATTACATACGATGGCCTATTAGAGCCTCTTGGGCAATCTCAAGTCTTGGCTTATCAGGAAAGGCTTGCAAAAGATTTTGACATTATTTTATTGAGCTTTGAAAAGACTGCTGACTTGAACAATAATGAGCTTTTGCACTCAATGCAAGAAAGAATCTCTAAAACATCAATTACATGGATTGCTCGGCGTTACCACAAGACTCCCAGTATACTGGCCACTGCATATGATTTATTAGCTGGCATTATTCATTGTTCTTATTTAGTAATGCGTTACAGAATTAAAGTCATTCATGCAAGAAGCTACCCCCCAGCATTGATTGCCTTGTTCTTTAAAAAATTTTTTGGCGTTAAATTTATTTTTGATATGCGAGGTTTCTGGGCTGACGAACGAGTCGACGGAGATATTTGGAAGAAGGACAGCCAGATATTTAAAGTTACCAAGAGACTTGAAAAATCTTTTATTACAAATGCTGATCATATTATTTCTCTTACTCACGCTGCTGTTAATGAGATTAATCAGTTCCCATATATTGGCTCTGCTCCATTGAATATTTCTGTTATTTCTACATGTGTAGATCTAGAAAAATTTACTCCAACAAAAAACGATATTCCTTCTAAAGATTTTATCTTAGGGTATTTGGGCACAGTTGGGACTTGGTATTTGTTTAAGGAAACTGTTTATGCATTTAAAGTTTTTCTGCAGATTAATCCCGCTGGCAGAATTTTAATCATCAACAAAGGGGAGCACCAATTCATCAGAGAGTCCATGCTCAATCAAAACATCCCCCTGTCTTCGGTTGAAATTCTTTCTGCAAATCATGATGAGATACCGATTCTAATCAAAAAAATGAGAGCCACAGTGTTCTTTCTTAAGCCTTTTTTCTCTAAGCAAGCAGCAGCTCCTACTAAATTAGGAGAATTTTTGGCATCTGGTATTCCGTGTCTTACCAACGAGGGAGTGGGGGATATGGCAACCATTTTAAATGAGGGAGGTGCTGGCAAAACACTGTCTCAGTTAGATGATGACTCAATTGAGTCAGGAATAAAGGAATTGATTAAATTAACGCAGCAAGAGGATATAATCATTAAATGCAGAACAACTGCTGAATTAAATTTTTCTTTAACCAACGGAATTGAGAGTTATTCCAAAATTTATAAGAGTATCTTGAAATAAGTTATGAAAAAAAATCTAGATAAAGCAACGGTTGAGAGTTTTGGAGACGAATGGGGGAGGTTTAATCAAGCCAACCTTCCTGATGAGGAAGCGCAAGAGATATTTAGCCAATATTTTTCAATATTTCCTTGGAGCTCTTTGCCTGATAATGCAGAGGGTTTTGACTTGGGTTGTGGTTCAGGGCGATGGGCAAAAATTATGATAGAAAAAATTGGGCACCTAAACTGCATTGATCCATCCAATGCTATGCACATTGCAGAAAAGTCTCTTTCTGGCTATACAAATGCTAGTTTCTTCAAGAAGTCTGTAGATGATTATTCTTTGCCAGCGAACAGCCAAGATTTTGGTTATTCCTTAGGGGTTCTTCATCATGTGCCAGACACAGGGGCAGCAATTAAAGAGTGTGCAGCCATGCTAAAACCAGGAGCTCCGTTTCTTATGTATCTATACTATGCTCTCGAAAACCAATCCTTTTTTTACAAATTTCTATGGAGATGCTCTGATTTATGTAGGCAGATTATTTGTAAATTACCTTCTGGTTTAAAACACTTAGTCACTAATTTTTTAGCGCCGGTCATCTATCTCCCATTTGCAAAAATTTCTTGGATTCTTGAGAAATTTGGGATGAGTGTTTCAGGTATTCCTTTAAGTTTTTACCGCAACTGTTCTTTTTACACTATGCGTACTGATTCTCGTGATCGTTTTGGAACTCCCTTGGAGCAAATATTCACTCAATCACAAATTAAAGAATTAATGCTTAAAGCTGGCTTCAAAAACGTTGTTTTTAGTAACTCCGAGCCTAAGTGGTGCGTAGTTGGAATAAAATCTTAAGTTTTTTAATGTGACCGCCATCCAAGAAGATAAAAAAAGAATATTTGTAATTTGTCCCTTTCCTCAAGGAGAGGCAGCTGGACAACGTTTAAAATATGAACAGTATTTTAAGCAATGGAATGATGAGGGTTTTGACATTACGGTCTCGTGTTTCATGGACCTACCTTTATGGAAAATTGTATACACAAAGGGTTATTACATTCAAAAGATTTTAGGAGTCCTTAGGGGATACAGCAGAAGATTTCTTGATCTTTTTGTCATCCATAAAGCAGATATTGTCTATGTGTTTATGTGGGGAACACCTTTTGGCTCTTCATTGTACGAGAGAATCTTGCGACTACTGAGCAAAAAAGTTATCTATGATATTGAAGATAATATCATGATGGAGCAGAAAAGTTCCGTGAATCCAATCACACGGCTCCTGCGTGGGACAGGAAAAACAAATTTCTTAATCAAATCATCTGACCATGTGATTACGAGCTCTCCTTTTCTTAATGAATACGCTGCTGATTTAAATGCGCTCAATCAAGCCACCTATATCTCATCATCTATCAACACTAATATATTTGTTCCCTTAAATAACCCCCTCAGTAATCAGCCTGTTGTTCTTGGGTGGACAGGTACCTTTAGCTCAAAGGAATACCTAGATTTGCTTACACCTATCTTGATTAAACTAGCCAGGAAGGCAAAATTTAAACTCAGAGTCATTGGAAACTTTGAATATACTTTGCCAGGCATTGATACAGATGTTATCCAGTGGACCAAAGTAAATGAAGTGACTGATCTTCAGGGGATTGATATTGGCCTGTATCCCTTGCCTCAGAATAAGTGGGTTTTAGGAAAAAGTGGGCTAAAAGCTTTACAATATATGGCATTTGGATTGCCCACCGTTGCAACAAGTGTTGGCACAACACCAAGGATTATTGAGCATATGGTTAATGGAGTACTGGTGAAGGAAGAGCATGAGTGGGTTGAGGCTTTGGAAATGCTAATAAACAAGCCTGATTTAAGAAAAAAATTAGGTGAAAAGGCTAGACAAACAGTTGTAGAGAATTACTCTACCGATGTTATTGGCTTACAATACCTCACTATTTTAGACAATGTGATTGGTGAAAAAAATGAACAATAAAAAGAAGATTTATGTTGCTGGAGCAGGTGGGATGCTTGGCGAAGCATTTTATAAGATATTTTCAGATCAGTACGAATTGAAGTGCACAGATATTGATGTCAACGAATCATGGTTAAGTTATCTTGATTTTACTGATCGAGATTCCTATATTCAGGATGTCGAGATTTTCAAGCCAGATTATTTATTCCATTTAGGCGCTTTTACTGACCTAGAGTATTGCGAAGAGCATCAAGATGAAACCTATATTACCAATACATTATCTGTAGAAAATGCTGTATTCATTGCAAATAAATTAGATATCCCTGTTCTGTATATTTCAACAGCAGGAATTTTTGATGGCAAGCAAGATACATATGATGATTGGGATTTACCAAATCCTCTCGGACATTATGCTCGCAGTAAATATGCTGGAGAACTTTACGTGCAGCAGAATGCTTCAAGACATTTAATTTGTAGAGCAGGGTGGATGATGGGCGCAGGCCCCAATAAAGACAAAAAATTTATTCAAAAAATTATGAGCCAAATTAAAGGGGGCAGCAAGGAGCTATTTGTCGTCAATGATAAGCTTGGTACTCCAACTTATACCCATGATTTTGCAGCCAATGTTCAATTATTGCTAGAAAAAGAGTTATGGGGCTTGTATAACATGGTATGCGGAGGCATCACTGGCAGGTTGGAAGTTGCAGAAGAGCTTGTTCGCCTGCTTAACCTTAACGATTTAATTAAAGTGACCTCTGTCGACTCCAGCCATTTTCAAAAAGAATATTATGCAGATCGCCCACCCTCAGAACGACTGCTAGATACAAAATTAAATTTAAGGGGTGTTAATATTATGCGAGACTGGAAGGTATGCTTGCAAGAGTATATTCAAAATTACTATCACGATTATTTATAAGGGCTCAGTATTTTTTTTACAACGATGAAAATTCTTATAAAAATTAAGAGCCAATGAAATTTATTTTAGTAGGTTTTTTTTTAAGATTTCTAGTGGCCATATGGAATGGTTTTTTTGGACCAAGCATTGGTGCTGATGGAGATGCTCTGCTTTTTCATACAATTGCAGTTGAAGTTTCACAGCTTGGACTCTTTGATGCTAAATACAACATTGGTTGGATGTACTCAATATTTTTGGGGTCCATTTATTCTTTAACATTAGATTCAATTTTTATTGGAAGTATTTTATCTTGCTTAGCATGGCTGGGGTCTGCTATTGCTTTAAATAAAAGTATTCAGTTACTTGGAATTCAAAAAAAATATCGTGATCGAGCATTATTGTTTTATGCGATCATTCCATCATCAATTCTCTTTACCAGCGTTACTCTCCGCGAAGTGTATCAATTATTATTTGTTAATTTATTGATTTATTCATCTCTAATGATCCTTATCAAGCAGAACAAAAATTTCTGGATATTGTTGTTTATATCTACTCTTGGTATGGGTTTATTGCATTTTGGGTTGGTATTATATGGAATCTTGGGAGCAGTACTTACTTTTTATTTTACCTCGATCAAAGGGGGTAAAGTTCTATCGATTGAGCTCATCATTTTTTATTTACCACTTTTGTTGCTACTGAGTTATGGAGGGATGACTTTATTTGTTGAAATTGTTCCGTTTGATTTTTCTGATGGCCTTGCTGCAGCAGTTCAATCATATCAAGCTGGTCATAATGAAGCTCGAGCCATGTACAGTTTTAAACCTGAAATTAATGGATTTTTTGATCTCATTCTCTTTATGCCAGTTAGTTTATTTCAGTACATGCTTGAGCCAATGCCATGGAGAATTGCTACACCTTTAGATTTAGCATTATTCGTTGAAAATATATTTAGGGTCACCTTTATTTATTTTGCTATTAAAAATATTTTTAAAGTTAAAGCAACATCTAAAACCCCATTAATGTTTCTTATTCTAATGTTTTTTGCTTTAGAGACCCTGTGGGCTCTTGGGACAGTTAATTGGGGGTCTGCTGTCCGGCATCACATTCCAGGCATGGGAATCCTGATAATTATAGGAATATGTTTTTTAGATAAAGGTACGCATGCTATCTCAGTCTTCCGAACAAATAAAATAACAAAAATATAATGTGCGGATTTACTGGATACATTTCAAGTTATCCCATGGATAAATTCTCCAATAATGAATCTATTATTCATGAGATGACTGGCTCACTAATTCACAGAGGCCCTGATAGTGAGGGTTACTGGAAAGATAGCTCAGAGGGAATCGTAATGGGGTTTAGGAGGTTAGCAATATTAGATACCTCATCGAATGGAAATCAGCCGATGATTTCCAATAATGGCCAATTCGTCATAGTTTTTAATGGAGAGATTTATAATCACCTTATTTTAAGAAAGGAAATTGAGAGTATCAAAAAAAATCATCAATGGTTGAGTGGCTCAGATACAGAAACTATATTATGCGGATTTGAGCTTTGGGGTATTCATGAAACCATTCAAAAGTGTACAGGCATGTTTGGGTTTGCTGTTTGGTGTAACAAAAATAAAGAACTAGTCCTTGGAAGAGACCGCCTTGGTGAGAAGCCAGTCTATTACGGGTGGCAGGGAGAATCTCATGATCGAGTCTTTTTATTTGGATCTGAGTTAAAAGCTTTTCAGAAACATCCAGGCTTTCAAAAAGAAATCGATAGAGATTCAATCAGTTCATTTCTTAGATATAGCTATGTACCAGCACCTAACTCCATATATAAAGATATTTTTAAGCTTCTCCCAGGACATATGTTGAAAGTATCACAAAGAAACCAAAAGCCTGAGATTAAAGAATATTGGTCAGCCACTCACATTGCTCAACAAAATTATAAATTATCCTTTGCAAGTGATAGTGAAGCTATGGATTCACTTGATGAAGTTCTCAGATCCTCTGTGAAACAGCAAATGATTGCAGATGTACCAATTGGTGCTTTCTTATCAGGTGGAATTGATTCCTCTGTCACCACCTCATTGATGCAGGAACAGTCGATGGACAAGATTAAGACTTTTACAATAGGATTTGATCAAAAGGGGTTTAATGAGGCCGAGCATGCTAAGGCAGTAGCAAAGCATCTAAATACGGATCATGCAGAGCTTTATATTAACTCACAAGATTTGCTGAATGTCATTCCAAGGCTCTCAGAGCTCTATGATGAGCCGTTTGGAGATTCCTCGCAGATTCCCACTTACTTAATTTCTAAATTTGCTAAACAATCCGTAACCGTAGCGTTATCTGGCGACGGAGGAGACGAATTATTTTGCGGCTATAATCGCTATAAAATTACTGATAAATACTGGAAAAAGCTAAAGATTATTCCACCTTTTTTAAGAAGAATTGTAGCTAACAGCATATTAAAACTTCCCCCAAAGCAAATTGATAAAATGTATACATTGTTTAGTCGCAATGCGCAGTATTCAAATTTTAGCGATAAGGTGCTCAAGGGCAGTAATGTTATTGCTAGCGAAGATATTGCTGATCTTTATATTGGACTAATCTCTGCCTGCAAAGATCCAAACTCTCTTGTCATTGGCGGAATTGAATCAAATAAATTTTTGCATTCAAAGCTAAGCACCCTAAGAAATTTAGATGATCTATCATTGATGATGTTGATGGATTTGCTGACTTATCTACCAGATGATATTTTGACTAAAGTTGATCGAGCTGCAATGGGAGTTTCCTTGGAGACAAGAGTTCCAATGTTGAATCATCAAATAGTTGAATTTGCTATGCAGTTACCACAAGAATATAAGCTGAGAGATAATCAAACTAAATGGCTTTTGAGAGAGGTGCTCTACAGAAGAGTGCCAAAGGAATTAATCGATAGACCTAAAGCCGGTTTTGCAATACCCATTGGGTTTTGGCTAAGAACAAGTTTAAAAGATTGGGCGGATGAATTATTAAGCGAATCCTCTATTCATGAGCAAGGCTTCTTTCATGCAGTCAAGATTAGAGAGCGATGGCAGCAACATTTGTCTGGTACTCATAATTGGGAACACTTTTTATGGAATATTCTAATGTTTCAAAGCTGGCATAAAAATTTTCATGAACAAAGTTAAAATACTCTTTCTTGTAAATGTAGATTGGTTTTTTATATCTCATCGCTTGCCGATTGCGATTGCAGCTGCCAAGAAGG
>Ga0209533_1005884_pt1 | contig 10344 bp, 9 predicted proteins | sample COG_04_FD_184748 | JGI IMG/M metagenome (GOLD analysis project Ga0209533, IMG submission 184748) | Pelagic Microbial community sample from North Sea - COGITO 998_met_04 (SPAdes) (version 2) | ecosystem: Environmental > Aquatic > Marine > Neritic zone/Coastal water | place: Helgoland, sampling... | reverse complement strand
AGAACTTAGCAAACCTAGTTTTGCTTTGTATACGGGAACAGAAGATGAAGAGAAAAAGGAAATAATACGAAATGTGTTTAATAGTAATTGGGGTATTGTTCCAACTTCATTAAGAGAACAAATTACGGCGATTCATCCCCACAATCATTATGGAGAGGTTGTTAAAATTTTCATGATTACAAGTAGTGGTGCGGAGGGTATTGATTTGAAAAATGTGCGATACGTTCATATTGTGGAACCATATTGGCATCCGGTTAGAAAAGAGCAGGTTATTGGACGAGCGGTTCGTATTAATAGTCATGTCGATTTATCTCCTGATTTTAGAAGTGTAAAAGTATTTATGTATTTAATGACTTTTTCCGAAAAGCAATTATTGGGTGATAAAGATGCGCCTACAAAAGAAGAAAGAGAAGCGGTGGTATCGCAGAGACTGCAAGCTAGAGATGTTAGTAAATTTGATGAAAATTTGGTTATTACAACGGACGAAGCTTTGCATGAAATTAGCAGTATTAAAGAAAATGTTAAAAAGGATATTTTAACTGAAATTAAAAGTTCGTCTATTGATTGTTCTATACATAGTTCGGGTAAGGAAAATATCGTGTGCTATTCTGTGGCTAGCGATAATCCAAATGATTACTTAACGGTGCCTTCATTTACAAAGGAACAAAGTGATAAATTTAAAAAGAAAAATGTAGTATCGATCGCTTGGACTGCTACTCAAGTTACAATTGATGGTAAAAAGTATGCTTTTAAAAGTGACGCACCGTCTGCTAAAACGGGTGAATTATATGATTTGGAAAGTTATAAAAATGCTAAGAAAACAGGAGAAAACCCTGTGTTGGTAGCAAGATTAGTAAAAAATCCCCAAGATCCAAAGAAAATACGACGTGTTTATGTGTAAATGGCAGATTATAAATAAATAATAAATTTTATTATGAAAGTTGATAAAATTTATTCGATTTATAAATTGATTTAAAATTATTTAAAACTTATACCCGTACTTACGATGTCCCGCCTTACTACAAAGAATACGAACGAAATGCCTATCACAAACGCACAAAATAACGATAACAACACTCAGGAACAGGTAGATGAACCCAACCATTTTACCACAATAGCTACAGATTTGATTACCAAAACATACATTCAAAAACAAAAACGTGATATTTGGGGAAATAGCGAATGGGCTTACATCAGTCGACTTGAAAATGACGATGTAGGTCGAGTTGGCGAATCTATAATTAATACATGGTGCAAGGAAGTTGGAATTGTTTCAGATATTGATGGGACGAAAACAAAGCAAGTCGGAGGTGGATGCGGAGACGGTACGATAAAGGGGGAAACGTGTGAGATTAAAACCGCAAGACTGGGAAGCTCCGGCACTTCATTTCAACATGAACTCGGTGAAGTTCCTTGGAAAGCGAAATATATGGTTTTCCTTGATATTGCTCCTACAAAAATGTACGTTACTATATTTCCCAACTTTTCAGAGGACTTTTATAAGAAGTCGGGTGTAGACAATATTAAGTGTGCGCCTTATTTCCCAACCAAATCGATTACTTGGCGGCATCATCGAGGGGCATTTAAACTAGACACTAGTATCAAGATTAATGACGCTAATAACAACACCATCACACTCGGTCCACCAGGCAGTTCGAACTTTAAATCATTTGTAAATAGAATCATTAAGTAAATTAAGTAAATTTATCAATAATTTGAGAAGAGCGAATATTATAAGCAGAATTAGTAGATAGAAATGCTACATTAGACCAATCTATAATTTTAAATTTTTCTACGTTTTTTTCTTTATCTTTAATAAATACAATACCATACCCCTTTTTTCCAGGGAGTTTATCAAAATCAACATAATATTTCATATTATCTTTGCCAAAACATGTAGACGGCAAATAAGCATCACACTTATAAAACATTTTTTTATTTCGTGTTGTCGAAGGGCTTCCGCCATCAGATAAAGAATAAATTTTAATATTATTATTTAATGCCTTCTTTATTACATAATCATTATTTCTGTGAAATTTAGACCAAACCTGAAATATACATTGCACTTTTATATTTTTTCCATTTGGATATTCAAATTCTGTATCTAATTTTTCACTATGTATTAAGTTTAGTCCAACTACTCTTTTTCTTGGAACTCCTTTACCATCACTTTCAAATAACTGTGGTAAAATAAAGCAAACATAATCAGCAAATTTACTAGAATGATTTATAAATTTTAATGCTAGTTGTCCTCTTAACCCGAAAGGCGGATTTCCAATAACCACGTATTTATTATCTTCAATTGGTTCCCAATCAAGATAATCTTGTTTTATTATCTCATCGAATCTTGGCTCGATATCTAATCCAATTCTTTTATCACTTGGTAGGATTTTGAGAAAGCAACCATTACCAGCAGACGGTTCAATAAATGTATAATTTTCATAATCTTTATTTTTTTTTAATATTTCTAAAAATTTTGAATAACAATATTTTGCAGTAGCAATAGGTGTAAAGAATTGGTCTTTTTCTTTATAATTAAATTTGGAATAATCAATATTTATTTTTGCTAATTTAAGCAATTCAAATATGTATGATTTCGGGACTTTTTTTAATTCATTCCATCTTCGTACAGTTCCAATTGCGACATTAATTTCTCTTGCTATTTCTGAATAGGTCTTGCTTTCCAAAATTTTATTAAGAATAATATTCAAATCATGCGTTGTTGATTTTGCTTGATTTTCCATTGTGTCTGTATTAATATTTACTTCTTTGGTTTCAAGATCCAATTTTTTATTTAATTCTTTTAATTTTTCTTCAACTGCTTTATCTACTAGTGCCTTAATTTTATCAGCATTATTTTCACAAGGCGTTTTGCGTCTATTATGAGATTCATAGTGAGATTTTTGAGAGAATTCCTTTCCACATCTTTCACATGAATATTTAACCATTATCGTTATATGGTGTTAATATATTTTATTTTTAAATCAATTTTATGAATTAACTAAAATTAACAATTTCTGTTAATCCTCCTAAATATCAGAATGTCGGTATTATACACGTTCAAGGATTTAATGTTATTTTAATGTTATTTTAATGTTATTTTAATGTTATTTTAATGTTATTTTAATGTTATTTTAATGTTATTTTAATGTTGTATGTATATATATGGATTTAACGAAATCGTTAAAGAAACTTACACAAATGCTTTCTAAAAAAGAAGGAATGGGACATAAAGAATGTATGGGATGTGGTAATAAAGAAGGTATGAGACATGACGGTAAAGAATGTATGGGATGTGGTAATAAAGAAGGCATGGGACATGTTAATAAAAAAGGTAAAGAAGGATTTATTGGTATGGCTAGCGATAAAGCGGTTCGTAATACATTTTATATCACCTATGTATTTTTTCTAACAACCGCCACCATCACTTTTATTGAATCTATGCGAACAAAAGATTTCAAGGCTCGTCATATCTTAAATTTAGAAACAGCCATATCTGTTATTGCTACTTATTTCTATGGAACATTTATTGAAAAGTTAAAGAAAAAAGAAGTTAACTATAAAGAAATAAACGAAACACGATATTTAGATTGGTCAATGACTACACCAATTATGCTTTTAGTATTGGTTTTGGCATTTTTATATAATACGGGTGGTCGTCTACGCTTGGGAACTTATTTAGTGATTCTTATTTTAAATGGTCTTATGCATGGTATGGGATATTTGGGAGAGATAGGAACTATCAGTAAAAACATGGGATTCACTACTGGATTTGCTGCTTTTTTCGCAATGTATTACTACATATATGCAACTTTTCTAAAAGGCAAATATAAGTTTGACAACAGTATATTATATTGGTCATTCTTTATTTTGTGGAGTATGTATGGCGTTCTTTACATGATGGATGAGAAAAGCAAAAATATTGGGTTTAATATCTTAGATTTGTTTGCAAAATGTTTTGTAGGTATCTTTTTCTGGGCTTACTTTACCAAGTCTATTACTTTGTAATGATATAACACATAATATAATATAAATTATAAAATAAATTATAAAATAAATTATTTTAGGACAGATGTGTATGCGGTGGTTGAGGTTGGGTGTTTTGTGCAGATAACTTTAATTTATCATACTTTGCTTCAAGACGGTTGTATTTATCAGTTAAATCGTCGAGTTTCAATTCAAACTCACTTTTCATATCAGTTATTAATTTATTTATTTCGAATTTCCATTCGACATTGTTAATTGTGTTATCTGTTTGTGGTTGTTGTTGTGATTGTTGTTGTGATTGTTGTTGTGATTGTGGTTGTGGTTGCGGTTGTTGTTGTGATTGTTGTTGTGATTGTGGTTGTGATTGTTGTTGTTGTTGCGGCTTTTTTTGCTTTAATTTGCCAAGTAATTGATTGACATTTAAATTCGCGGGCGGGGCGTCATTATTTTCATTATTTAAATCAAATGATACACGCTTATTTTGTTTATCGTTATTAGTTGTTGGCTTATTTAGATTATGTGTTGTAGGCATATCTTCTATTATTAATTTTACAGGTGGAGGTGTGCTTTCGCTCGTGGTTGTAGATGTAAATAATGGTGTTGATGTGGTTGATGTGGTTGATGTTGTGCTGGGAGTGGAGTCATCTATTGGGTGTATCCAATCCGGTGGGGCGTCACTATATGTATTTGATATTCTTTGTAATTCATTTGCCCTATCTTCCAAAGTTTGATTTAAAATTGTATCAATGTTTTGTATTGGTTCATCTTCTATTGTATCACTGAAATCAATACTTTTGGGCTTATTAGGATTTAACATAGTATTATATTGCTTTTTATAATCATCAAATGAACTGTCACTTTTTGACGTTTTAACATTGTCACTGGGTGTTTGAAATCCACGACCATGATTTGACGGCGGGGGTTTCAATACTATTGTATTTTTTTCGATTTCTTTTTCTTCATTGCTAATAAATTGATAGCAATCTGATAATATACATTTATTCATATGCTGTAAATCGGTGTAATTAAACCGTTTTTCATGGTATTCTTCTAATCGATTGTTGAAAAAATTTACAAATGTTTGACTAACAACTGCTTGGCGGTTAAATTCATTTTCTAATATACCAATTAATAAGTTTATATTGGGTTTGGAATGGATCGGCATAATGTAATAATTTTATTATATTATGATATTAGTTTTAAACTGGTTTATTAAAAAACTTTTTACGTAACCTTAACATGTATTCATCTGTTATTTTTTTTCGTTGGAATTTTTCAAAGCATTTACTTTGCAACATTTGTGTAATAAAATACATACTATACATACCACATTCACTATTGCCAAACTGATGTCTTTTTTTATTTTCTAAATATTTATATGTGTTATTTAAAGAGCGAGATTGAGCTATAACATCGTTTATAAATTTTTTTATTTGGGGGTGTGGTTTATCCCCATAACTGTCGAAATAATATATGGTTTTTTTATCCTCATTTAAAAATACAGCAACCCAATGTGATCCAGGTTTGTCATGCGGATCTAAATTAAATATTGAACCTATTTTGCGTATATTGTCTTTTAAATATGATTTTAAGCTAAATTTACACAACTCATCCCATACACACTCGCCAAACATTTTGTGGTTGTCGTAATCAATCGGGCTTGGACCTATAAATTTAAAATCATCATACTTTGCTTCCCATTGTTTCATTTGTGCTACAATGTCTAAACTACTTAACCATTCATTGGGGTTATGAACCCATGATTTAGGCATTTCCGGGGAAAATGTCAAGTCGTATATATTGGACGGTAACCCTTCTTTAATACACATATGTTTTAGCCAGCATGATTCTCGCTTACATGCGTGTTCATGCTGCATAACTGAACGCAGAGTTTTCCATATAATGTAAGGATCGGAAGAATCAATTTGATGTTTTGGATGTTTCTTGTTCCATGTATCTTTAATTTTATATAGCACTGGTTTTGAATAACATGTAAATCCTAAATTATCAGAATTAATAGAACATGAATCTGTTTTTTTTATTTTTTTTGCCACTATGTTTTTATGTTGTGATATAGATTTCCCGTTTCGTCGAGTTGTATTATTATCTCTCCCCTTTTTACTTTTCCCTTTATTTGTGCTTTTACCTTTGCCATTTCCTTTGAAATTATTTCTACTGGTTTTCTTTTTTAACTTTTTTGTATTATTTTTTGTATGCCGTTTAACCATGTCTATCTTATATTTTTCATATATTTTTTTATTTGGTAAAAATTTGTCGTGTATGTTTACACCCTTGAAGATTTAAAACGCCGGTTTTCACGGCAAAAAAATAAATCAACAAGGTTGTAATGGCGAATCGCACGCCTTTGGACGCTTATCACTCTTGCGAGGTATAACGCCAATTTTTGCTGGTTTGAAACATACGGGTCTTTCTTCTCCTCTATACTGATTGAGAAGCAACCCTAATATGTTCTTTGAAGCATTGATGTCTCTATCCAAACAGCATAATTTACACTCGTTGGTTTTACAACGGATTACACTATGGATATTAGACATTCTTGCTATGGGTTCTAAAACACCCTTCTTTTTCCTACGAATACGATTTCTATATAACTCAATAGGATTTCTACACGAAGAACACGTTTTGCTTGTATTATATTCATCTATTCCAACTACCCTACAATACTTACGAAGTTCTCGCTTCAATCGTAAAATAGGTGTGGTTGGGTGCGATTTTACTAAACCGTGTTGTTGTGAGAAATCACCGAAACCTACTAATGTTTTCACATTTTTACCTCCTCCTATGCGTTCGCATATTTTTGCTAAGGTTGCTTTGCTTCTACAATAGGAAGTGAAGTTCAAATTACGAAACCCTTTTTCTTTATGAAACTCGGTAAAGGTTCGCATTCGTGGAAATACATATTTGAAATATTCCTTCATTACACTTGTTTTGCTGGTTTTTATGGTTGGTATGAGTTTCCAATCCTCATAATGGTCCCACCTTTTATACCAACTTACACGTTTTTTACAGGCATATATCATTTTGCTTTTATGACGATATTCCTTTGTTGATACTTGAATGATTTTATCGTTTGTATCATACGAGGTAATCAACTCCCTCACGCCCGGATCGACGCCGATAAAATTATCGTATTGTTGCTCTGTGTAGTCACGAACAGGTGTATCAGGTTGTTTCGGTTTTCTCATCTGTAATACAATACTTTTTCCGTCTGTTAAAATTGTAAATCCAAACCTCTTGTTTTTCGTTTCATACCGATTGATATTGAAAAGTTCCCTCCAATACTCTTCGCTGTTTTCAGCAAACTTCTTCACATCTAAACCACTTTCAACATCACTATTTTCTACTTTTAGTTTCTTTGCTATGTATTTGAGTGTGTTTTCTAAACCAGCATTACAAAGGGTAATATGTGATTGCGTAAATCCGTGCTTGTGTGGTAATAAAGTAAAGGTTCGTATTCCTTTTGTATCAGGGAATTTCTCAAACTCCTTCAAAATAGAATAGTAAATCTTTACAAAATGATTGGAATGTTTTACGATATTTGCTTCTGTAGGTGTGTATTTCAACCACTCACGCATATACAAAATAAAGGTATTCTTCCCTTCATATTTAGGGTCATAAATATCTTTCAACCAACGATATACAACAGCATTATCAGTTTCACCAGTTCGTAATTTCAAATATTTACGAAACCGATTATAAAAGTTTAACTTCAAATGATTATTCGCCATCGTGAGTTGTAATTTATTCAGGTTGGTAATGTATCCTAAACATAAATAATCACGAGCAGGTAAAGTATCAGTCATAAACTCCCTCATCTGTGCAAAACTTTCATATAGTTCGGTGGTTGTATCAGTAGTATCTTTTGTATATTTGAGTTGTGAAACCATACAACACGCTTGATAAAACAGGTTTTGCTTTATTTCAGGTAAGGGTTTGCGTTCTTCCAAAAGACGTGTAAAATGGAAGTTTATCAACTTGTAGGATAAGAAACAAATGGTATTTATCTTGGGTAAAATATCCTCAACAATCGTGTCTGCTAAAAGGTTGTTTTTACAAAAGGATTTCCACGAAGACTTGATACAGGTAAAATCAGTATTTTTGTTTGCTTCCTTACGAAGTGAGACGTCATTTCTAACAACCTTCTCATTGGGTTTTTTGATGGTGGTTTCCTCCTTTTTCTTCTTCACCATTCTATATACTTACTAAACATTTTATTTTTAAGTTGTTTAACTTATAAATAAAATAACTCATTTATTCCTAAACATTCTATATTTTGTGGTTGATGTATATTTTCCATCATTAAGACTTGTAATTATGGTTGAACCTTCAAATGTGTATCCTTGTTTTCGTAATATACCACGTAGAATATTTATATACGGACGCTTACATGTTGCGTTTGGTTTGAAAGGTGTTAAACAACTAACAGCAAAATACTTTTGTATTTCATCTTTCATATCCAATATTTTTGTTTGCTTATCAGTATCATTTTCCAACGCATTCAGTAAAATAGAATGATTTTCATCTAATTCTAAAATGCTAATGAGTCTATCACATATATCTTCTCGTTCTGTATGATATTTCGTTTCTAATTTTTCTCGCATTAATTCAGTTATAATACAATATGATTATGTTTTTATATTATTATACCTTCTTATATTTTTTCAACGTTCTCCTACGTGTAGAATGTTTTGATGGTATTTTGAATTGTTCCTTATCATAAGCGTAGTTGAAATAGTTTCTATAGTTTTCAGGTTTTACTTTTGCGATTGCGTTCTCTACTGATTTATTCAATTCATTATAACGTAATACGCTCTTATTCTGTTTGAGGTAATGTTTGACTTGGTTAAAGAACGCTTCTATGGGATTTGTGATTGGGGTATAAGGCACCGAATGTAAATATTGATTACCACTTTCGGTAATAGCATTCCATACATAATTGTTTCTGTGTCCTCCAGCATTATCCATTACTATTAGATGGTCTTTGTATTTTCTAAAAATATATTCCTTCATAAACTCAACCAATCGCTCCTTATTCATAGCACCTTTTTCAAACATAGTCCAACCAATACATTTAGAATTGCTGATTGCTACTAATAATGTATATTTACGAAACATAAATGTATCATCGGTTTTGAATATACATCGCTTACCTAATTCACATCTTGAATATTCGTTCATCATAACAGGTCGTATAGCGGTTTCGTCAATACTAATAATTTTATCCATAGAATATTTACTAATTCCACTATAAAACTTACTCATTTCGGTTTGTTTGAAAATGGGTTTCTTATACCTAACAACAGGAAAATGTGAGTGGCGTGTTCGTTTTCTCGTTTTGTTATTTTCTCGTAAAATTGTGCCGAGATGTTGAGGTGAAATATCTAATGTTTTGTGTTGTTTTTGTAATTGGTATTGTAGTTCATTCATTGTAATCTGTTCGTTTTCTTTGAGTAATTGTAATGCGTCTTTGACTTGTTCTTGTGTAATTTTATAGGAAATAGAAGAACGATTATTCCGTGTGATATTATGTTGTGATTTGTATTTTTCAATCCATCGTTTCAAACTTCTTTCGCTACATTTGAATATTTTACAGGTATTTACAAAGGAACTCTCGTTTTCTAAATGAAACTTAACTGCTGTAATCTTATAATCTTCGCTTTTATGTGAGGGCATTCAGTATATATACTACGAATAAATATATTGAAAAAACGGCGTTTTAAATCTTCAAGGGTTTAATATTATGTTATATGGATTATTATGGTTATAATTGTTATAACTAGTGCTGTATATAATAATATTATATGGATTATTGATTAAATTAGATTTTGCATATGGAAATCGCATAAATAGCATAAAAATCAAAGACACAAGGTATAGTAAATAAAAAAAACGCATTGATAATAACAATTGTAAATAGTAATAGATATGATATATATCTTTACTACTGTATGTTTAAATCAATTGTAACTTTGTTTAGTGTGCTTTAGTGTATATTTTGTCTGTGTATAGGTATAGGTATTGGTCTTTTTTTACTTTTATACTTTATTTTTCTAGAATCGGATTTTTTATAATATGTATCTTTTTTTTCAAATTTAACAACCACTTCTCTATCGTATGGTCGTTTGCATAACATACCAAATTGGCCAGCGCGGTGACTACCATCGCATTTGCGACTAGACGCACATATATTGTTTCCCATAATTAACAGTGATAAGTTGTTGTGTTGTGTTGTGTTGTGTTGTGTTGCTTTAGTAGCATACAATGTTTAATTTATATAATTTGTGTTGTATATAAGTTATGTTATTATAATCACATCAATTTAATATAATCCTTTGA
>Ga0209533_1005881_pt1 | contig 10345 bp, 9 predicted proteins | sample COG_04_FD_184748 | JGI IMG/M metagenome (GOLD analysis project Ga0209533, IMG submission 184748) | Pelagic Microbial community sample from North Sea - COGITO 998_met_04 (SPAdes) (version 2) | ecosystem: Environmental > Aquatic > Marine > Neritic zone/Coastal water | place: Helgoland, sampling... | reverse complement strand
CTCTCAGTCGTTGAAACTCGGGTGTATCAATAATACTTTTCATTAACGGGGTAATAGTTATAAAACCGTGAACGGGATCGTAAATTTGTTTATCTTGTTCTGACATTTTTGTAATAAAACATAGTACTATATTTTATTCATTTTATAGTATATTTCTAATAAAATCCTATAGAGTTAACAAGTTTGGTCAGATGAAAGGGGGAAATATCGTCAAATAACTTCTTACAATTATATTCCTGTGTGTCTTCCAATACATCTTCCGGTATAGGGTCATCGTTTTTCAGGTTGAGTTTATCAGTAGTTTTCATATTTTTATAGTTGTTCTCCATTACCAGATTCTGCATCATCTTTAGGAATTTTTTGTGTAAACTCATAAACAACAAATTCTGTAGTATCTGTTTACATTCACCCTCTAGACCAGACATATTTTCAAAGAAACATTCTCTGTAAACATTGTCGCTAAAGACCTTTAAGTAGTTTTTACGAAAGACCTTGATGAGATATGGGATAATACTTTCCCTCACCGAATTAAAGAAGTCAATCATTCGACAGTCCATCGTCCAGTAAGTAACTCCTTGTTCTTCTCTGTCGCGATAGTAAAATTTGTAAGGGTCGGATTTCCGTTTCCCAGAATATACATATGAAGGTGTTGAGGTAACTAGTAGAGTTTTAATGGCAGTTTTTACAGGTAGAACACAAATACGATAGTTGTGCACCATATTAACAATATCCATGTTAAAGTTCTCGGGTTTATCCCTGTTAGATAGAATAAACTCTAGTTCCTGGAGCATGCTACCATCGGGTGAAAGGTTTTCATATCCATCATACCGCATCAGCCGTAAATCAATAGGTGTGAAGTGATTTAGGATAATTTTTCTACTTTTCTTCTCAGACATTTCTTTTTTATTCAATACATCCAGTAGACACACTAGATTTTTACTCAGCAATATTTTGTAGTTAACAATATCGCCTTTTTCAAAAATTACCCGCCTCTCCCGTTTTATCTTTTTTAGGTGGCATGTATACCTAGTCGCAGGGATTATAGCGAGGTACAGATTATTTATGTACTCTACTGGGTTGACAGCCTCCTCAATCTTTCCAAATGTACTGTCGACAATGTCGGGTTCAGCGTCGCGTTTTTTCTTTATACTTTTATTTCTACCACGTGATTTATTTTTTTTAGGAGGCGTACGAGACTGCTTTGTTTTTGTAGGGATATTATTATACGAGTTTACCTGTCGGGTCAGTTCCTCAATCTTCTTCCTCTGTGCTTCTATTACATCAAACTTGCAAAGACCTACTTCACGGCACCCGTCCAAATGTAGTTGTAGAGTATCAAATTCAGTAGTGTGAAAATCATTGCATCGCAAACACATAAATAACACACCTTTTATTTTACGACATTCTACCCCGTTTTTAACATGGACTTTTAAATCGATGGTAGTATTAAATTTCTCGCCGCAAAATTTACAGAGACATTCTTGATTTGTAGTCATTTTTTTTATATAATTCCTTATTTTAAATTTATCAATTTAAAATAAATATAGCAATGAACAAAATTTTTTATATCAACACTGGTATTATTGAATCTACAGATATTTCTAGAAAAGATTTTCTAAGATTTTTGAGTTTGCCAAAAACAAAGCAATCAGAAGAAATAAAAACAATGATGATGGTCCACGCATTTTCAATGGGTAAAACAACTTCTAAAAATAAGAAAATTAATACCAGTAGTAAAAATTATGAACATAACAATACAGATAAAGACGTATGCAAAAACTCCGCCTTATTATCCCAAAATGCTAGCGTAAAATTACAGGAACTCGTCAAAACAGCTGGTACTTATTACTTGGTAGATAAGACTAACACTAAAAAGAAATTGGACAAATGGAGAGTAGGTGAAACAATACCAGCAAACAAGAGAACTAAAACAACAGAGAATGGAAAGGTTGACGAGAGTCAAGAAAAGATGTTTTCACATCACGAAGTGGGTGGTCTTCTTTCATTGGTAAAACGTAATGATAAATATGTTATTGATACTGTAAACAGTAGTTTTGAAGATGGTGATAAGAACGGAACAAATGTCCCAGTAGGAATAGCAGGATTTCATACTCATCCAAAAGGTGAATACAAAAGACAGAATGTTTCTTACGCATGGCCCTCTGGTGATGACTACCACGCTATACTAGAGAAGATGATTAAAGAGGACTGTATCTTACATATAGTTGCCACTGTGGAGGGTACCTATTGTATTTCTTTCTCACCTGAACTTGCCCGGTTATCTAAAATAGAATGGAAGAAAATGTTTAAGGCAAAAAAAGCATCGTCTTATAAGTTCGCGCTCCCACAACCCGGCGACCTTCGTTCAACACCTGAGAATTATATAGATGGCTTAAAAAATATGAAAATATTTACGGTTGAATTTAGAAGATGGAGTAGTGACAAACCATTTACATTTTACTATCCACGTGGAATAAATGGTAGTTGTAAAGTTTAATAACAATAAGAAATTTTATATCTAATATATAAAATTATGAAAGAAAGAAATTTTTATCGATCATTTCACTTGTAGCGTTTTTTCACTACGATTTCATAGGTGCTTTCAAGAGACCGTTGGATTTATAGTTTATTAAAACCACATCTTCAGAATTGAACTGTAAATTATCGCTGCTACGAAGCACCCGAATTGTTGGCATCGACATAATTGTATTTGCGATTTGTTTTTGACACACGTTATAGTGTTCTTTGTACACATGGGCATCCCCAACTTGAATCAGTAATCTACCTGGTTTTCTACCCACATTTTCTGCGATTAAATGTGTCAACAATGCAGTAGAAGCAATGTTAAACGGTAGTCCCAGAAAAACATCAGCAGACCTCTGTGTCATCATACACGAAACACGTTCGTCGTGCTCAACATAAAATTGGTACATAACATGGCATGGTGGTAAACACATTTGCTCTTGTTGGGAAGGACACCATGCGGATAATACCATCCGACGAGAATATGGGTCTGTTTTTAATAAATGTATAATGGATGCAATTTGGTCATGACCTTTTCCATCGTAATCAGCATGGCAATCTGTATAAACTGCTCCAAAATGTCGCCATTGGAAACCATATACTGGTCCTGCGTCATAATTCAGATGTTCGGAATTACCATCCCATATGTGGATTTTTTTCTCACGTAATTCTTGTACATTAGTAGAACCACGCAAAAACCACGATAATTCTTCAACAATACCTCTCCAGAACATTTTTTTTGTCGTTAGAAGTGGAAACCCATCAGCTAGATCGCATTCAAGCGTGGCTCCAAAAATACTTTTGACTGTACCGTTTCGTGTTTGACGTGTTCTTCCGTGTTGAACAATGTGTTTTAATAACTCAATATATTGTTCTTCCATTTTTTGATGTAATGTTTAATGTTTATATAGGCAACTTAGGTATCAATTAATTCTATATATTTAATCAAATATAGAATGAAACCCGTAATTTTACATATACGTGTTGTGTTAGAGATTACTGAAAACATAAATCTTGAAACCCAGCTGGTTTCTAAGAAATTTTGATATACATAATTGACCCGATTTAGTGGCTTTTTCTAAGATACGTTAAGATATCACACAAGACCCGACAATCGTATTCGTTGTATTGTGTGACATCTTTCATGGCTCCGCACTTCCAGGGTCGGTCAAACTTTTTGTAGCACTTCCATGCTTGAACCATGGCGGTCAAACCGTTCGTACACTCGCTTTCCAGGGGTGTGGTAATGAGATTCATATTTTTGAGAGCACGACCGATAGGTTTTAGGGCGTAGCCAAAACAACCTTTCACGACGACCTGCTCACCTACAAATAATTTTCTCATGTCTCTCCAATGCTCCGACATATTCCAGTGAATAATCTCTTCCTTGTCTTCATGACTAATATCTGGTCGTTCAAACTGTTGCCGACACGACCGTTTCCAGAAATTATCTTCCGCGTGCCAATACCAGGCAGTGGGAAAGTCTCTCTCCACCATAAAATCCATAAATTCTTTCATGACACGGTATTCCTCTTTCTTTGTTGGTTCATGACAGATAAAGTATTTGTAAGTCCATCCCGTTTCGTCGACGTAGCCAAGACCAATCTGGTAAATAAGATTTACCCGTGGTTGGTCTGTCACTTTTTCTTCCTCGTTGAGAAAGACATCGGAAAAGGTCTCAAAGTCTACGAAAATCTCATTTTTAACATCACGCCATTTCATGGTGTTTTCAGTTATGGTCAATGGCAACACGGTATTCTCGTCATGATTGTTGATGGTCAGCATTTTATCGACAATTACGGCTCTTTTTCCAGTTACACCCAATCTTTCTGCTGTCGCTCTTGGGTCTCGCCAGTCACGAACACCGTTAGAAAAGGCTACTCGTCTATTTTTAATACCACACATCCAGACTTGACTAATCTCTCCTAAATTATTAGCAATCTCTTTCTTGGTAGAATTCCAGCGAAAGTTGTCTCGACACATATTGGGATACAACTCGTCGCGTGTAGGAGGTTTTACCGTCCATTTCATACCATTATTCCGGACATCACGACACCATTTTACCGCGCTATGGGCTTTTTTAATGATTAGAGCATCATATCCTACCATATCGACAACCCCAAGTCTGTCAAAGCAACTTTCATTCGAGTAGGTTTTCTTTTTAGAAGTATATGTCCATCTACGTCCGAGAATGTAGGCGCTTTTGGGTGTGTATCTTTGAAATTCACTCAAGGCTCGGTTGTAAATCCATACCTGACTTTTGTAGGCAGCCATCGACCCCTGATTCAATAGACATCGCCCTTTACTGTTCAAGCGTAATGTAGAATATTTGATATCGATGATAACATAGTGGTAGTTGGGTGAAAGTCGACTACCATGTAAAAGTTCCTCTGTCTCTTGAACTACATTAGGAGCGAGTGAAAGAAGATAGTCGCTGCGCACGACAAGGTCGGCGACTCCGTAAGTTTTGGACGACGTGTGGCACAATGGTACGGAGTGAAGGATGGGAACACCAGCAGTCATCAACTCTTTAGCCTTTTTAACACCGTCAATGGTGTAGTAATCTGATACTTTCACTACAGGGTGGATATTCTCGTGAATATGATTAATCACGTGTTGTTCAAAGTCGATACCCTTCCTTTTGATAAAGTCTGAAAACGTTTCTGTGATAACACTCTTATCAATGGAGTCGCTCCTTACTCGTTTCTTAACACCTGTATTCTCCAACCAATCGATTAGTGGGTCGTCGGTCATGTAATTATACGTTTTTGTCGCTGAAATCCATGGATTATGCTTCTTGTGAGATAATCCAAGTTGCAAACGTGGGCGTTTGGAGCGAGTATTTCTAGATACCGTGTTAAGAACGGTAGCGACTTGATTATAAGAACGTTTTGACATTTTGTATATTGGTCTAAATTTTTATATTATATTAGAAATGTCAGAAACTCAATTTACAAATGTTCATATATTCGATGGGCAACTTGGAACCTTCTTCCAACCCACACGAGAATTTACAAAAATGGAGAAGCGGGAAATGATATCCCTGTTAACCACTAGATTAAGCAATACGTCTGCTAAAAACATGTTAGCCGCGGTATCGCGAGATTTAGACAACGATAGAAATATCGACAAGTCCAACAATATCGACAGTAGTAATATTTTAGCAGAAATTTGTAATAAACTACAAGATAATTCAGAAATAGAATTATCTTTTATTGAAGAACAGATTGCTGATATAGCAGCGCTAGGACAGTGTCCAGAAGGACGTACGACAAGACTCCTCCAGATTTGGCAGGCTATTAAGGATTGTTAGACTGGTATCTATCGGTTCGTAATGTTTTCATTTATTTTAAAAAATGAAAAACTAATTATTTTACAAATACATTTTATTCCTCGACAACTTCTTCTTCCTCGTATTCACTAACTTCCTCGTATTCACTAACTTCCTCATATTCACTAACTTCCTCATATTCACTAACTTCCTCATATTCACTAACTTCCTCCTCCACTTCTTCCTCCATCACTTCTGCATCTACCCCCTCCACCTCTTCATCTACCTCTTCATCTACCTCTTCATCTACCTCTTCAACTTCTGCCTCCACTTCATCTACCTCCTCCACTTCTTCCTCCACTTCATCTACCTCCTCGTACTCATCCTCCATTTCATCGATATCTAATTCCACTTCTTCATCTACCTCATCCACCTCTTCATCTACCTCCTCGTACTCATCCACCTCTTCATCGATATCTACCTCCACCTCTTCATCGATATCTACCTCATCCACCTCTTCATCGATATCTACCTCATCCACTTCTTCATCTACCTCATCCACTTCTTCATCTACCTCATCCACTTCTTCATCTACCTCATCCACTTCTTCATCTACCTCATCGACTTCCTCGTCCTCCTCTGCTAGTTCGTCGACAGTTTTTGATACATCGTTATGGTCTACCAAATTTTCTGGTAGAATATATCCAAAATTGTATTGTTTACATGTCTCGATATCTTGAAGACATAGATTTAAAAATCCGTATTCTCCTTCGACATATTTTCCAATCACTTGTTTTGAATTTTTGTCAAAAATAAGATTTGTGATAGTGTGCATGTAATCACCATTTACATTCCGTTTAATTTCTGTACTTTTACTGATGATATTCTTTATTACTGGTGGTTGAGGTGTAAATTTTGCTTTCTTGTTTACCTTTACCTTACTTACAGTTTTATCGATTACTTCCAATGAACGTTGGGCGTTTCCCGTTATTCTCGCAATAAGTTCGAATTTTTTCAACTTTGAATACTTTTTAATCTTTTGGCTTTTACAAATCGCTTTTAATTCAGCCAAGGTTTTCGAGACCAAATCTACTTCGGTGTACTGTGGTGGAGTCGAGAGGGTTGCGACAACCATGACTGGTGGGCTTGTACCATCAATGCTCCCTGGTAGTATTTTCCACATTTCTTTCAACTCAGTCAACGGGACACTGTAGCGTGTGTTTATTTCTTTGAATAAATTCATAATCTGGGTATCAAGTGATTCGGAAACTGCTTTTAATATTTGTTCTCTAATAGACATTTTAATTTGTCTTGGCTCTAGAATATTTAAATCATTTTACAAATATTATTGGTAAAAGATAAATGTATACAATAGGATTAATTTTAGTTATAGCGGGAATAGCCGTTTTTACATTGATATATTTCACATACAGTGATTTAGGCGTATCGTTTGGGCAGGAATCTGGTGATTTTTGGACATGTAGTGGAAGAGGTTGTAAACCTTATGAATATGGGGAACACCGAACAAAAGAGGAATGCTCTAATAGATGTAAGAGCTACGTGAATGAAAATGGAGAGGGGTGTAAAAGAACACAGGGTATACCCTGGAATTCTTTTAGCGATTTGAATGCGTGTCGACTGAATACTTAACCAAATAACGAGTTGAGATATTCGAGAAATCGATATGTCGACTACATAGTGAACTACAGCATTGAATATCAATGTCTGCATCATATTTTTTATTCTGATGTATATTTCTGTTTACAGTTATATAGCGTGATGTAGGTATACTACAATCATAGCATGGGAAAATCCATCCCCCGAGTGGGTATTTCGATACAAGTTTCCGTTTTTTTTCGCGTGTGTCATACCAGAAATGCATTTTATTTTTGTAAAATAAAATGTTAAAAATCATTTGTGAAACATTACCATTCCGAATCACTAATATCCAATTCTTCATCATCATCTTCCTCTTCCTCTTCCTCCTCTTCCTCTTCATCTGAGTTGCTCTCTTCATCTGAGTTGCTCTCTTCATCGCTTATAACATCTGAAAAATTAATATCGTCATCTGATGTTTCATCGCATGACGATATTAACTCATCACTATCATCTGTAGCATCTTTTATAGACTCTGTATCAGATGCTTCAGATGATAATTCATCTCTACTATCATTACCCAAATCAGCGCAAAGTAGTTTTTCAATGATACTTGTCCATTTGCTTTTCGTGTCAAACGCTTTCTCGTGATGTAAATTTAATTTATTGACAATCCTAGAGATATCACAAAAGGCTGGTTCATTGTTAAGCACAACTGTTTCAGACCCATCCAACCCATCATTACCATACACAAACTGAACAACTGAACCATTAGATGTACGAACGGAAGAATCGTACTGCACTGTTAGATCTTCTGCTACTTTGACCAGTTTACGCTGGATATAACCAGTTCTAGATGTCTTCATCGATGTATCGGTAACTCCTTCACGTCCGGTAATGGCGTGAAACCAGGTCTCCTGGGGGCTCAACCCTCTAATGAATGAGTTTTTAACAAAGCCCTTGGATTCGTATTCCGTTTCCTGAGATAATTTTCCAAATGCATAGTGTGGGATAGAGCGTCTTTCCTTGTTCAATGCCGGTTTGATACGATTCCCAGAGAAATTTTGCTGACCTAATAGACCGGCAATCTGCGCAATATTAAAGTGATCACCCTTTGAGCCAGAGGTAACAGTTGAGATGAAATTATTATCTGATCCCAACGCTTCCTTTGACAAACGCATACCAATATCTCGTGCCTTACTCAACGCTTCATTAACTTTGGCTTCCTTGATTAATGGATTAGTAATTGTTTGTTCGGCCATTGTTGCTTCAATAAAACATTTACTGATAGCGGCCTTGATTTCACTTTGCTTTGTAGCGATACAATCTTTGATACCAACTGAAAAGCCATTATACAACAACCAGTTGTTAGAAATAAATTGAACATTGTCAATGAATCTCAGAGATACTTCTTTATGATATTCTTTGATTATTAATCGCAACATTGAGGAATGACCACCACCCAAATCGGCTTTACTAATAGCACCTGTCAATAGAACTCCTTCCACAATCTTAACAGTGGGTTCGTCGGGACTGGCATTAGTTTTTTTAGTATACATAAAATCAATAGGCAACATCATGGAAAAGAGACCTCTTCCAGTGTAAGGTCCTTGTGTCTGACCATGTTTTTTAAACACCCTCTCGATATGTCGAATCCGCTTCATTATAAATTCGGAAGTCCAATCAGCACCGTGCCCACATATTTGAAAAAATTTAGATTTCTCAATCATCACGTCTCGTGTTCTCGTCATCAGAAAATTACCCAGTAGTGAATCCTGGACAATTTTTACATTACACTTACTGGACTGTGCCGATACCATGATATGTTTTGCGTGCGACAACTCTTTCATCTCGGCCCGTGCGCGGTAGTTTTGCGCCACGTGAATATTCATCTCATCACCATCAAAGTCTGCATTGAATGAACCAGCGATGGACAAATTAAATCTAAATGTTTTTCCTGGAAGCACAACTACTTCGTGTGCTATCATAGAACCTTTGTGAAGTGTGGGCTGGCGATTGAGAAGGACCATATCCCCATTTTTTAACTGACGTTCTACCTTATCTCCGATTTCCAATGTGAAGGATTTATGACCCGGGATAATAGTATCTATTTCAATACCATCTCTCGAGATAACATCGCCCCGTTTCAATTCAAATATAGATTGGACAAGATTAACTACTTCGCCACTAGCTCTTGTAATAACATCTCCAATCTCCATCTTTGTACCATTACGCATCATGGCGTATTTCAGATTAATACGAGATTTTCCACGCAAGACGACATTGCACTTACCCGCCTCCAACAACCGCTGCATAGATTCTAAATTATATTGATTGATGTTTTCAGTAACTGTTAGTATTTTAGCCACAGCTGTTGGGACTCCAAGCTCACCAAAACGCAATGTTGGATCTGGACCGATGACGCTACGAGCCGCCTGTTCCACTCTTTTTCCCATTAGATTCCCTCTCACTTGTCCTTCTTTTCCAGAAATACGTTTCTTAATACCCTTGAATGGTCGACCATTCGTGTGCTTGGCTTTGTTCTGACTATTGTCGAACAAGCATTTGATACGAAACTTCAATGATTGAAAATACTTTTGACGCTTGTTTTGCGCTGTATTTGGGTTTGCCAGATGTGTATTAATCTTTACAATCTCGCAGAGTTGAATTGTTAAATCATCGTCGCACGTCATCCCATCAGCAATCACGTAGGGTCGGTCGACTGGCGGCAATACCGGTAGATTCCAGATGATAAGATTACGAGGATGCATCTTTTTGTAGTCAAAGCCGAGAAGTAGAACTTCCTCATCAAGTACATTGTCAAATCTCTTGGAGATTTCATCAGCGTGAAGAATTATTTTCTCCTCCTTATTCTCCTTATGTGTCATTAAAAAACAAGTTTCGATCGGTGAAAAGGTAATCTTGGGCTGTGTACATAGACAGTGAAGACACGTT
>Ga0209533_1005879_pt1 | contig 10350 bp, 12 predicted proteins | sample COG_04_FD_184748 | JGI IMG/M metagenome (GOLD analysis project Ga0209533, IMG submission 184748) | Pelagic Microbial community sample from North Sea - COGITO 998_met_04 (SPAdes) (version 2) | ecosystem: Environmental > Aquatic > Marine > Neritic zone/Coastal water | place: Helgoland, sampling... | reverse complement strand
ACTTCCTTTTGAGAAAAGTAAGGCATTGATTGAACGTTTACCTCAAATAGAAGCCTATTGGGTAACCTCTTTCAATGACTCGATACAAGAGCATTTTTCAACAGGCTGGAAACAATAATTTATTTTTTTGTCACTACTGGAATCCGTTCGGTAGGAAGTGCAAAACGTTTTATGTCTCCTTCGGTTACTTCTTTAATGTAATCCACAGGAGTTGCTTTGAATCCAGCTTTTTGTAGTCGGTTGTAGTAATCTTGCCCATAAACACGCACATGATCGTACTGCCCAAAAATACGTGTACGCTCCTGTTGATCGGTTATAGAATCATCCTCAAAAGTATTTTCTCGGTCTTCTTCTAGCGGGACTTGTAAAATAGCAGTTCCTCTAGGTTTTAAAACTCGATATAACTCTTTCATTGCTTTCAAATCATTTGGAATATGCTCCAGTACATGATTACATAGAATTAAATCATAGCTATTGTCTTCAAATGGTAGTGCACAAATATCAGCTTTTACATCGGCTAAAGGAGAGTGTAGGTCAGTTGTGGTGTAGTCCCAATGCGAAAAGGATTTAAATTTCTTGTAAAAAACCTGCTCAGGAGCTACATGTAAAACTCGAATAGAGTCTGTTAAAAAGCTAGTTTTACGATCCAAATACAACCACAAAAGTCGGTGTCTTTCCAAAGAAAGCGTTCCCGGGCAAAGTGCATTTTGACGTAAATTTTGATACCCATAGGGTAAGAATTTTCGATATGAACTCCCATCAATAGGGTCGGTAAATTGATTGCCTTTAAAATATAATTTAATCAAAGGTCTAAACCAAATACTCAGTTGAATCAACCAAGGTCTAGGGACTAGGTTGAGAAGCGTTTTCATAATATAAGAGCTTCTTTTCGGAAGGGAGCTTCTTCATGACTTGTAATGCCAAGAGCTTCGTATATGTACTGAAACGTAGAAAGTAATTCAGGTTTTCCATCGATCAAGGCTACATCGTGTTCGAAATGTGCACTTGGCAAACCATCTGCTGTTAAAATGGTCCAGCCGTCTTTCAGATGTTTGATGCGTTGGGTTCCTCTATTGATCATGGGTTCTATAGCCAAAACCATTCCGTCTTGAAATTTTTTCCCACGACCTCTTTTTCCATAGTTGGGAACTTCGGGCCCTTCGTGCATTGTAGTGCCTAATCCATGTCCAACCAATTCCCGAACCACACCATAGCCTTCATTTTCTGCATGCTGTTGTATCGCATAAGCTAGGTCCCCAATGCGGTTTCCCGCTTTGAATTCAGCAATCCCTTTATATAAAGATTCTTTGGTAACCTGTAATAATTTTTCATTCTCTGGATCGATTTCACCTACTCCAAAAGTATAGGCGTGATCTCCATAAAAACCATTTTTTAGAGAACCACAATCAATTGAAATAATGTCGCCCTCTTGCAAGGGATTTTTATTTGGAATCCCATGAACCACTTGCGCATTGGGACTCATACACAACGTATTTGGGAAATTATAAAGTCCCAAAAATCCTGGAATAGCGCCATGATCTCGAATACAAGTTTCCGCTTTGGCATCTAACTCCAAGGTGCTTACGCCAGGCTTTATTTCGCTGGCTAGCATACCCAAGGTTTTTGAAACGATCAAAGCACTTTCACGCATCAATTCTATTTCTTCAGCATTTTTTAATACAATACTACTCATTCTGCATAGGCGTTTTTGTAGTCGTTCCCTTTCAATATTTCAAGCATATCAAGCTCTAGTGTTTGAATTGGAAACTCTACAATTCGGTTCATTTCTTTACCATCTTTAGTAAAGATTAATGTTGGTACGTTGAAGAGATCAAAAGGTTTTTCTATTCCATTTGGGGTATCCTTATCTTCAGATACTGCTATAATTTCAATCGACTCAATCGGATAGCCTGCTGTCTCTAAAATTTTCATCATAGGAGAAACTTCACGTTGACTGTCTTCACACCAAGTTCCCATCAATAGTGTAATTGTGATACCTTTCAACAAAGGTTTCAAATCAGATATTGCAACGGGATTTACTTTATAGAAGTTATATTCTGTTGCGTACCAAGATGAAAATAATTTTAATTGAGGTAAATTAATTACTCCTAAAAGAATTTCTTCTCCTTCAATTGTTGTGCTTTTAAGGTCGTCTGTTATAGTTACAACAGTTTCTTTTTTAGAGGCTGGCTTTTTTGTCTCCCCGCAGTTGTATAATAAAACAGATACTAAAAGAATTAAAAGAGTTCTCATGCTATAAGTGATTTTTGAGTCATTGCTTCGGGTTGATTTACTCCCATAATATCGAGAATGGTGGGTGCCAAATCGCCTAATACACCTGAAGCTATTTTTTTCTTGTGGTTGTCTACCAAAATAATTGGAACAGGATTGGTGGTATGTGCCGTATTGGGACTACCATCGGGATTGATCATTGTTTCGCAGTTTCCATGATCCGCAATAACGAGGATTGCATAGTCCTGGGTTAAAGCTGCTTCGATGACCGATTGAGCACAACTGTCTACGGTTTCACATGCTTTAATTGCTGCACTTAAATCGCCAGTATGTCCAACCATATCGGGGTTGGCAAAATTAAGGCAAATGAAGTCAGCGGTTTCTTTTTGTATTTCTGGAATGATAGCATCACGAATTTCAAAGGCACTCATTTCGGGTTGTAAATCGTAGGTAGCTACTTTTGGAGAAGGGCAAAGGATGCGTTCTTCTCCCGGAAAAGGCTCTTCGCGACCTCCGTTAAAGAAAAAGGTAACGTGAGGATATTTTTCAGTTTCTGCAATTCGAATCTGGATTTTACCAGCGGCTGAAAGCGTTTCTCCGAGCGTGTCTTTTAAATTGTCTTTATCAAAAACGACTTGTACATTTTTGAATGAACTATCGTAATTGGTTAAGGTAACGTAATGTAAATTCAATGGGGTCATTCCTTGGGTTTCAAAAGCTTTTTGAGACAAGGCTTGTGTCAGTTCACGTCCGCGATCTGTTCTGAAATTAAAGAAGATCACAACATCATCATTTTCTAAGGGAGCAAGTGCGTTCCCGGCACTGTTTATTACAATTAGTGGGGCGATGAATTCATCAGTTATATCCTTATCGTAAGATTCTTGAATGGCGGTTGCAAAATCATCTACAGCTGTTCCAGTACCGCGTACAATAACATCGTATGCTTTTTGAATACGTTCCCATCGTTGATCTCGATCCATTGCGTAGTAGCGCCCAATAACAGAAGCTATTTTTCCAGTCGTCGAAGCCATAGTAGCTTCGATGTCTTGTAGGAATTTTTTCCCTGACTTTGGATCTACATCCCGGCCATCCGTAAAGGCGTGTAAGTATACTTCGTCCATTTTTTCATCCGCTAAAACACCAAGTAATGCTTTGATGTGATTTACGTGTGAATGAACCCCACCATCAGAAACCAATCCCATCAAGTGAATTTTTTTATTGTTGGTTTTGGCATATGCAATGGCTTCTTTTAAAACCACTTCATCTTTCAAGGTATTCTGTTGAACGGCTAAATTAATCTTCGCTAAATCTTGATATACAATTCGACCTGCTCCTAAATTAACGTGCCCAACTTCACTGTTTCCCATTTGCCCTTCTGGAAGACCAACGTGTAAGCCATCGGTTCTGAGGTTGTTGTGGGAGTAGTTCGTATACAAACTATCAATAAAAGGTGTTTTTGCTTGATCAACAGCAGAGACTGAAGGATCAGGAGATTTTCCCCATCCATCAAGAATCACCAAAATAGCTTTTTGAGACATGAATTATTTTTTTACAAAGATAGCAAATATGTCAATGAAATTGCTGCATTAAGAATTCTAACCTATCTTTAAACTTTCTAAAACGTTTTATTTGAATAAAGGAATTGTTTATCGTTCAACTGGCAGTTGGTATCTTGTAAAAGATACACTAGGTGATTTTTACTCCTGCCGTATTAAGGGCAAGTTCCGAATTCAAGGAATCAAGAGTACTAACCCAATTGCAGTTGGTGATCGTGTAGATTTTGATATTATAGAAGAGGAGTCTAAACTAATGGGAGTAATCACTGCTATTGATACGAGAGATAATTATATTGTTCGACGATCAGTCAATTTGTCGAAGCAGACCCACATCATTGCATCCAATATTGATCAAGCATTCTTATTAATTACTCTCAATAATCCTCCAACATTTTTTGCATTCATCGATCGATTTTTGATCACAACAGAAGCCTATCATATCCCGGCTGTTTTATTATTCAATAAAATGGATACTTACGGAGAAGAAGAAAAAGCGGAAATTCAATGGATGCAAAGTGTTTATGAAGCCATAGGATATACCTGCTATCAAATCTCTAGTTTTAACGAAGAAGATGTTGCGTTAATCGAGGGCCTTATGCAGAACAAATCATCGATGTTTACAGGTCACAGTGGGGTAGGGAAATCTACTCTACTCAATGCAATTTCGCCAGGCTTGAATTTAAAAACTAAGGTAATTTCAGAGCAACATCAACAAGGACAGCATACGACCACTTATGCAGAAATGTTTGATTTAGAAGGCAATGCCAGAATTATTGATACTCCAGGCATCAAAGGTTTTGGAGTTGTGGATATGGAGCCAGAGGAATTAGGGAATTATTTCCCAGAATTTCTAAAAGTAAAACATTCCTGTAAATTCAATAATTGTCTTCATTTAGATGAACCTAAATGTGCAGTGAAGGATGGAGTAGATGATGAATCCATTCCAGCTTCTCGCTATAAAAGTTATGTTCAGCTTTTAGATGATGATACCCCGTATAGAAATTAAAGTTCACTTGATACCCTGACCATGCGCGTAGTAATTCAACGAGTAAAAAATGCACAAGTAGCTATTGAGAACAAAACCGTTGGATCTATTGATCAGGGCTTAGTTGTTTTATTGGGTATTGAAATGGCCGACACCCTCGAGGATGTTATTTGGACTGTAAAGAAAATCACGCAACTTCGTATTTTTTCTGACGCAGAGGATGTAATGAACCGTTCTCTTCTCGATGTTGCTGGGGAGCTGTTGTTGATTAGTCAGTTTACACTGATGGCGGCAACTAAAAAAGGAAACCGTCCTTCTTATATCCGTGCTGCAAAACACGATCATGCCATTCCAATGTATGAGGCTTTTATTGCTGAAACTGAAAAGGTGATGGGTAAACCCATTGCAACTGGAGTTTTTGGCGCCGATATGCAAGTTTCACTTTGTAATGACGGTCCTGTAACCCTTCAATTGGATTCTAAGAATAAAGAGTAGTTAATAGATGTTAACTTCAATTTCTAACGAAATCTTAAAATTAACAAGCACTTTTTCTTGAATCTCTTTTGCCAAAGTAAGGATTTCAATTCCACTAGCATTCCCATGATTCACTAAAACAAGAGCTTGATGCTCGTGAACTCCAGCAGCACCTCTTTTGATTCCTTTGTAGCCTAAACGATCGATGATCCATCCAGCTGGGATTTTAACTTCTGAGTCAGATATACGATAATGGGGCATTTCGGGATGCTCCTGTAAAAGGTTTTGAAACTGAATTTCAGTAACTACTGGATTCTTAAAGAAACTACCACTATTTCCTATTTTTTTAGGATCAGGAAGTTTTCGTTGCCGAATTGCTATTACAGCTTCAGCAATGTTCTTTGGAGAAGAAACTTTGCTTCCAAGTTCCTCTTGAATTACTCCATAGTCCGTTTTTAGGATGTGATTTTTTTTTGTCAAACGAAATTGCACGGCAGTGATGACATGTTTTCCTTTTAAGGCTGTTTTGAAAATAGAATTCCGGTATCCAAAAACCGCTTCCTCAAGGTTGAACCGATGCGGAGTTGCCGTTATGGTGTCCAAGGTTGTACAGTTTACAAAACAGTTTTTTAACTCAACTCCATAGGCTCCAATATTCTGTATGGGTGCAGTGCCAATATTTCCTGGAATCAAGGCTAAATTCTCTAATCCACCATAGCCTTGGTCTAATGTCCATAGAACAAAGTCGTGCCAATTTTCGCCAGCAGAGGCTTCAATAATTACCAGGTCATCATTCTCTTCAACAATACGAATTCCTTTTAGGTCGACGTGTATACACAATCCACTTAGGTTTTTTGTAAGGAGTAAATTACTTCCACCTCCCAAAATAAACCGTTGGCTAAAATCTTCATTTAAAAGCGCTGCACGAAGTTCTTCTGTTGTGCTTACGCTAGTGAAGTATTCACAAAAACATTCCACCCCAAAGGTGTTGTATGCTTTTAATGATTTGTGTTGTTCGATAGTTTTCAAGCCTTATTTTAAGTAACTACAAGATAGAGAACTCAAATCAATTGGAATAGGCTTGAAGCGCTTTTTCTAAGATTGATGCCGAGCGTAATAAATCTTTTTCATTGAGAACAAAGCCAATCCGAATTTGTTTTTTCCCATAACCAGGTGTAGAATAAAAACCTGCTGCAGGCGCAAACATTACCGTTTCGTTTTCATCGCTGAAATCGGTTAGTAGCCATTTAGAAAAAACCTCTGCGTCATCAACCGGTAATTCTACAATACAATAAAAAGCTCCTCTTGGATCGGATACTTTTACTCCGTCAATTTGTTCAAGAGCTGTCATTAAGGTGTTCTTGCGCGCAGTGTATTTTTTTTTAACCGCTAATAAATAACTTGCATCTGAATTGATTGCAGCCTCACTAGCTAGGAGGGAGTAGGTTGCAGGAGACAAACGTACGTGTGCAAATTTGAGAGCTGTTGCGATTAAGGCTTTATTTTTTGAAACAATACATCCTATTCGCGCACCACAAAGGCTGTAACGTTTAGAAACGGAATCGATCATTATGGCGTGATCTTTGAGCCTTTCTGATTGTAAAACAGAATAAAATTCGGTAACATCATCATGAATAAATTCACGATATACTTCATCAGCAATTAAAAAGATGTTGTGTTTGAGAGCGAGCTCACCAAGGGCTTCAACTTCCTCTTGTTTATATAAATATCCAGTTGGGTTACATGGATTACAAATTAAAATTGCTTTAGTTTTAGTTGTGATTTTTGCTTCAATTGATGCAATAGAAGGGAGACGAAATTGCTCTTCAAAAAGCGAGTGTACTGGGACTACTTTAATGTTTGAAGCAGCTGCAAACCCATTGTAGTTTGCATAAAAAGGTTCTGGAATTATAACCTCATCATCAACATCGCAAATACAGCTAAGCGTAAAAGAAATTGCTTCGCTGGCTCCAGCTGTAACTATGATATCCTGAGGATTAACATCGATTTTGTTTTTTGAGTAATAAGAACACAAAGACTGTCTAAAACCTAAAGTCCCTTCTGAAGGCCCATAAGCAAGTAAGTCTAGTTCACTTTTTTGTACTGCATCAATAGCTTCTTTGGGTGATGCTACATCGGGTTGACCAATATTAAGGTGAAATACATGTGTACCCCGAGCCTTGGCTTGTACTGCAAATTGGACAAGTTTTCTTATTGGCGATTCTGGAAGATCTTTTCCTTTTCGGGATAAAGTTGGTGTTGTTGATTGCATACACAAATATCGAAAAAAAAACAAGGTTCTAATTGTTTGGAATGTTTTTTGTTAACTTTAATGTGTATTCTTTTTGTTTTGTATTTCATTAGTGCTAAAACATTGAAATTCAATAGATAAACTTTAATTGCCACCCCCATGAAGCAATCCCTAGTTTTTATACTCCCGTTATTTCTACTCTTTGGTATTATTCAAACTCATGCGCAATCTGATTTTGTATTTTCTGATGGAAGTAACAAACGCACTTTTTTCTTTTGAATCCGTAAATAATTTGATTGTTGTTCCTGTAAAAATCAATGGAGTTACTTTCAGTTTTATTCTAGACTCTGGAGTGAATAGGACCATTTTATTCAATAATGATTTAATTTCTGAACTTCAACTTAAGAATAAAACGAGCATCAATTTACGCGGTTTCTCAAATTCTGAATCAATAAAAGCTTTTAAAGTAGAAGCCAGTCTTCTTGAAATTGACCGCTTGAAAAGTTTTAACCATGAAATTTTATTGCTGGAAGAAGAAAATTTAAGTTTTAGCCAGCGTATGTGAACTCAGATTGATGGAATTCTAGGAGCTTCGCTTTTTAAGGACTACAAAATTACTGTGAACTACAATACAGAACGCTTGCGAATAGAGCGATCAGAAGAAAAAACAATTTCTTGCAGAAAATGTAGTGTTCTTCCCATTCGTTTTAGAAATAGTAAACCACTAGTTCGTGGGAGCGTCACTCAAGAAAATGGAACAACAATTCAAGGCGACTTCCTGATTGATAGAGGTTCTAGTGATGCGCTTTGGCTTTTCGATCAGCATGATAAAATAGAAAAACCTGCTTCTTTTTTTCCAGACTTTTTAGGGATTGGTATCAATGGAGATGTATTTGGAGACCGGAGTAAAATCAAATCATTTCGTTTAGGAAACTTCAAGTTGAATCAGGTAAAAGCTGCTTTTCCAGACAGTTTAGGCTCCTATAAAGTGTTGGTCGATTCAAACAGAATTGGCAGTATTGGCGGAGAGCTTCTGAAGCGCTTCAAAGTGACTTTTGATTACCCAAATAAGCAAGTTGTTTTTAAAAAGACTTCCAAAACATTCGATAAGTTTTACTATAATTTAAGCGGTATTGAACTGCAATATAAAGGTGAAAGTTTAGTGAAAGAAAAGGTTTCTAGCTTTCAATCAAGAGATGTATCTGAAAATGAGAGTCAAAACAGAGGAATCAAGATTTATTTGTCCCAGCTATATCGGTTGCGATTTAGACCCATTATTGAAATTGCAAATCTTCGAGTGAATTCACCAGCAGCATTAGCTGGACTGAAAGAGGGGGATATTATAACGGAAGTGAATGGAAAAAGAGTTGGTGATATTGATTTACAAGGGATAATGCATCAGTTTCAGAAAAAACCCGGTGCAAAAATAAAATTGAGAATAGTGCGGGCAGGCGTAAAATTCAATTACAAATTTATTCTTAAAGCAGTTCTATGAAGAGGGTTGAACTGTTCCTTTTATCTTTAGGGAAACAATTGGTGTTTCTACAGCATTGGAATTTACGGTGATTGTTTTGCGAATTGGTCCCACTCGATTGGTGTCGTATTTAACTTGAATTTCACCTGCCTCTCCTGGAGCTATTGGTGCTTCTGGTTTTTTAGGAATAGTACATCCACAAGAAGAATATACTTTGGTTATTTCTAAGGGCATATCTCCCGAATTGATAAATGTAAATATGCGAATCCCATCGCTCCCCTTAATGATTTCTCCATAGTCCACTACATTAGACTTGAACTCTATTTTTGGACCTGCTGTTTGTGAAAATCCATTGAAACTGAATGCAAGAAATAAACTGAAAATGGTTATTATATTTTTCATCATCTAAGAATTAGTTAATCTAATATACATAATTTTACTTTACTTGATAAAAGCAACACAAAAGTCAACAGTTTCCTTTTGTAATCCCTTTAAGAAAATTACTTTTGTTATTAATAACAAAAATCAGACCATTTATGTCGATTTCCTCAAAATTTGAAGCCTCAACTGTCGAACAGAAATGGTATGACTATTGGCTTACTAATAAATATTTTGCTTCTAAACCAGACGATCGTCCAGCATATTCGATTGTAATTCCACCACCAAACGTGACAGGAATTCTTCATATGGGCCATATGTTGAATGTATCTTTACAAGATATTTTAATTCGTAGAGCTAGAATGCAGGGGTTCAATGCTTGTTGGGTTCCTGGAACGGATCACGCTTCAATTGCAACCGAAGCCAAAGTAGTAGCACGCCTCAAAGAACAAGGGATTGATAAAAACGATTTAACTCGAGAAGAGTTTTTGGGTCATGCTTGGGATTGGACTGAAGAATATGGTGGACTAATTTTAAAGCAATTACAAAAACTAGGCGCCTCATGCGATTGGGATAGAACCAAATTCACATTAGATGACGATATGTCAGCGTCTGTAATTCAAGTTTTTGTTGACTTATTTAACAAAGGTTTGGTGTATCGAGGATATCGAATGGTAAACTGGGATCCAGAAGCGCAAACAACTTTGTCTGATGAAGAAGTTATTTATGAAGAGAAACCTGGTTTTTTATATCATATAGCCTACGAAGTTGAAGGAGAAACGAAGCCGCTTATTATTGCAACTACACGTCCAGAAACAATTTTTGGTGATACTGCTATTTGTATTCACCCAGAAGATGAACGTTTTCAACATTTAAAAGGAAAGAAAGTAAAAGTACCTGTAGCCAATCGCTGGATACCCATTGTTCTAGATGACTACGTCGATATGGAATTTGGTACGGGTTGCTTAAAAGTTACACCGGCACATGATATTAACGATAA
>Ga0209533_1005878_pt1 | contig 10351 bp, 10 predicted proteins | sample COG_04_FD_184748 | JGI IMG/M metagenome (GOLD analysis project Ga0209533, IMG submission 184748) | Pelagic Microbial community sample from North Sea - COGITO 998_met_04 (SPAdes) (version 2) | ecosystem: Environmental > Aquatic > Marine > Neritic zone/Coastal water | place: Helgoland, sampling... | reverse complement strand
AGCTGGATGCCGCGATTCGTGGGCAGTTGGCGCCGTATGCGGGGCGGGCGTTTTTTATTAACCATCCAGCGCTGGGGCATTTTGCCGAGCGCTATGGTTTAGTGCAGCTGTCGATCGAGGAATCTGGTGCGGCACCGTCGGCTGGGCGAGTCGCGGATTTGATTGGTCAGGCGCGTGAGTCGCAGGTCGGAGCGATTTTCACACAGCCTGAGTTCGGGCGCACGACGGCGACGATTTTAGCGGATGCGCTGGACCTCGATGTGGTGGAGTTGAATGTATTGCCTGTAGAATATATAATTGGGATGACAAGAATTGCGGATGCACTGGAGGAGGGCTTTGCGCGATGAGTGATTGTGGTGCGCATACGAACTGTGGCTGTGAGTCGCATTCGGGAGAGCCGGTGATCTGCTTTGAGGGGGTTTCTTTTAGCTACGGGCGCTCGCTGGTGGTCGAGGATGCCGACTTCGACATATATAAAGGGGAGTCGGTTTGTGTGGTGGGCCCGAATGGTGGCGGTAAGTCGACTTTGTTGAAGCTGATGCTGGGGCTGTTGCAGCCAGATAAGGGCAGGGTGCACTTGCTCGGCGATACCCCGAAGCGCTCGCGTTCGCGGGTGGGGTATGTGCCGCAGCATATTGATTTTGACCCGCTGTTTCCGGTTACGGTGCTCGACGTGGTGCTGATGGGGCGGTTGGAGCGGAGCACTTTTGGCTTTGCTAATCGCAGGGATACGTCGCGAGCGCTGGAGGCACTGGAGCAGATGGGCTTGGCGGATCGAGCGCAGGACTCGTTTGCAGTACTTTCGGGAGGGCAACGCCAGGCGGTGTTGATCGCGCGGGCGTTGGCAGCGGAAGTGGATGTACTATTGCTGGATGAGCCGACCGCGCACGTCGATGTGGCTGCGGAGGAACGCTTGTTGAACAGCTTAAAGGCGCTGAAGGAGGATTTGACCCTGGTGACGGTGTCGCATGATTTGGCCTTTGTGTCGCGTTCGGTACCGAAGGTGGTCTGCGTGAATCGCTGCGTGCATGTGCATCCGACGACTGAATTGACGGATGATCGCTTGCGGCAGCTGTACGGGTTTGAGGTGCGCATGGTGCAGCATGATCATGAGCATCTGGATAGTCATGGGGGGCATCATCATGGGTGAGTTCTTTAAGGCATTGTGGAATCCTGATTTGGCGTTCTTACGCTATGCGCTCTTTTTGGGGCTGATTGGTAGCATCCCGCTCGGCGCGGTGGGCACCTTTGTAGTGGCGCGGCGTATTAGTTATTTAGCGGCGGCGATTGCACACTCGGCGCTGGGTGGCATCGGTGTGGCCCTGTATTGCCGGGCCGTGTTTGGCTGGGAGTGGTTGCACCCGATGCTGGGAGCGCTGCTAGTGGCATTAATCGCTGCGGGCTTGATCGGCTGGGTGTCGTTGCGATCGCGGCAGCGTGAGGATGCGTTGATTGGTTCTATTTGGGTGACGGGGATGGCGGTTGGCCTGCTGTTTATCGCGCGAACGCCGGGCTATATAGACCCGATGGCGTATTTCTTTGGTGATATCTTACTAGTGACGACCGCGGATCTTTGGATCGCAGGCGGCGTGGGCGCGTTGATTTTGGGGATTCTGGCGATTTGGCACCGGCAAATCATTGCGGTGTGTTTTGACGCCGAGTATGCGTCGCTTCGAGGGGTGCGTGCGGATTGGGTCTATATGCTGTTGTTGATGCTGACGGCGCTGACGGTGGTAATTATGGTCTCGTTTGTTGGGATTGTTCTTGTGATCGCACTGCTGACGCTGCCTCCAGCAATTGCGGCAATCGGAGCGCGGAGCCTATGGCGCATGCTATTTGTGGCGATCGTGCTCAATATTGCCTTCGTTTTTGTCGGCTTGGGGCTGAGCTTTTCGCTGGATCTGCCGAGTGGGCCGTCAGTAATTCTGATCGCGGCGATGACCTATCTACTGGCGAACGGCTTTTTGCGGCTTTTCAGTGGGCGAAATGCCTGTAAATGAGGGGTTTAAAAGTAGTGCCGTTTTTTTTGAATTAAGTGTTGACGGGTCTAGTAGTGGGGAGCATTTTCGCGGACTTTCATTTTCCACGCTGTCCGTGTGGGAGATGGAATAGCTCTTTTCATAGTCTTTGCTAGTGCGCCCTTGTAGCTCAGTGGTAGAGCGCATCCTTGGTAAGGATGAGGTCGGCGGTTCGATTCCGCTCGAGGGCTCCAGTATAAACATAATCACAATCTCTTAACACTAAATCACATCAATCATGGCTAAGGAAACATTCGAAAGAACTAAACCACACGTCAACGTCGGCACTATTGGCCACATTGACCACGGTAAAACAACTACAACGACTGCGATTCTCAAGGTTCAAGCAGACAAGGGCCTTGCTGAGTTCAAGTCTTATGCGGATATCGCAAAGGGCGGCACAGTTCGTGACGCGACAAAAACTGTCACGATTGCTGTTGCACACGTTGAATACGAAACAGAAAAGCGTCACTACGCACACGTTGACTGCCCAGGTCACGCTGACTTCGTTAAGAACATGATCACAGGTGCTGCTCAAATGGACGGCGCAATCTTGGTTGTTTCTGCTTCTGATGGCCCAATGCCACAGACTCGTGAGCACATCCTTCTTGCTCAGCAGATTGGTGTTCCTACTATTGTGGTATGGCTTAATAAAGTCGACCTGCTTGACGACGAAGAGCTTCTTGAGCTCGTTGAGATGGAAGTCCGTGACCTCCTTTCTAAGTACGACTACCCAGGTGATGATATCACGATCGTGCGCGGTTCTGCGACTGCAGCTCTTGAAGGTAAGCCTGGTGGCGCTGAAGCGATCACAGCACTCATGGATGCGATCGACAATGATGTTGCTGAGCCTCTTCGTGAAACAGATAAGCCACTCCTCATGTCTGTTGAAGACGTTTTCTCGATCACAGGTCGTGGAACAGTTGCTACAGGTCGTATCGAGCGTGGTGTTGTTAAGGTTGGCGAAGAAATCGAAATCGTCGGTCTTGGTGATACAATGAAGACAACTGTTACAGGTGTTGAAATGTTCCGCAAGCAACTCGATCAAGGTCAAGCAGGCGACAATGTTGGTATCCTTCTTCGTGGTGTTGATAAAGAATCTATCGAGCGTGGTCACGTGATCGCTAAGCCGGGTTCAATTACACCGCACACGACTGGTCTGGCTGAGCTATATGTCCTGACTAAGGAAGAAGGCGGCCGTCATACACCATTCTTCGACGGCTACCGTCCGCAGTTCTTCTTCGGCACTGCCGATGTCACTGGTATCATCAAGTGCCCAGAGGGTGTTGAGATGGTCATGCCTGGTGACAATCTTACCGTTACTATTGAGCTTGGTAAGAAGATCGCGATGGAAGCAGGTCAACGTTTCGCGATTCGCGAAGGTGGCCGTACCATCGGTGCCGGACGTGTGACTGAGGTTATTAAATAATCTAAGCCAGACCGATTCCAGTTTCCGCCGAGGGCTCTAAAGGGGCTCTCGGCTTTACTGTCTTAAACAGCACTATAGTTGAAAAACCACAGGAGAGTAGTTCAATTGGTAGAGCAACGGTCTCCAAAACCGTAAGTTGTGGGTTCAAGTCCCTCCTCTCCTGCCATTTTTACATCAAATGAAAAATCCATTCACAAGCATTCGTCTTTTTTACAAGGAGACGATGACCGAGCTCAAAAAAGCCACTTGGCCGAGCAAGACTGAATTGCGAGATTCGACAATCGTCGTGCTTATCGCGACTGCAATCCTTGGCTCCTTTATCGCGCTGACCGACTTTTCGCTCATGAATGGTGTCGATCTGTTAACCTCTTGGGTTCAGTAGCACGTCGCCAAATCAATATCGATTTCAGGCAACTTTAATTTTTTAAGATCCAGACGTAAATATGTCTAATTCATTTTCAGGCCCCAATTGGTTCGCTGTTCAAACTCTCTCTAATCAAGAGGGTAAGGCTAAGAAGTATCTCGATAAGTTCATCGCGATCGAAGAGATGGAGGACTATGTCTTTGAAGTGCTCATGCCTACCGAGACGGTTTCGGAGGTAAAGAGCGGCAAGAAAAAGACCATTACGCGTAAATTCTACCCAGGCTATATTTTTGTTAATATGCGCCTGTATGATGATGACGGCAATTTATTGCAAAAGCCTTGGTATTTCGTTCGTGAAGGCCATGGCATCATTAATTTTGTTGGTGGTGACCGTCCGAATCCTCTCAAGCAGAGCGAGATCGAGCGCATTATCAATCAAGTCCAGGAAGCCGAAGGCAAAGAAAAGCCTAAGATCGAATATGAGATCGGTGAAATGGTTAAGGTCAACGATGGTCCATTCATGAACCTAGTTGGCAAAATCGAGGAAATCGACCCTGACAAGGGTAAATTAAAGGTTTCCGTATCTATTTTCGGGCGATTCACGCCTGTTGAACTTGAATACTGGCAAGTCCAGAGAACAGAAGAAAGCTAAACAGCCATGTCTAAAAAAGTAATAGGACAAATTCGCTTACAACTGCCAGCAGGTGCAGCTAACCCAGCCCCTCCGGTTGGTCCAGCTCTCGGTGCGCAGGGTGTAAACATCATGGGCTTCTGTAAGGAGTATAACGCGAAGACTAAAGACCAGGCAGGCATGATCCTCCCTGTTGTCATCACAGTCTACGCCGATCGCTCCTTCAGTTTCATCCTGAAATCTCCACCAGCAGCTGTCCTTCTTAAGAAGGCTGCCGGTATCGCAAAAGGATCGGGCGTACCAAACCGCGACAAAGTCGGTACGGTTACACGCAAGCAAATCCTCGAAATCATTGAGATCAAAAAGAACGATCTGAATGCATCCGATGAGGACGCTGCTTTCAAGATTATCGCCGGCACTGCCCGTTCGATGGGTCTTGAGGTCGCGGGCTAATTTTTAACCACACAATATAACTACTATGGCCACCCAGCAAATCAAGGGAAGCAAGCGCTATCGCCAATCAGCCGAAATGGTTGACTTGGAGAAGACCTATCCGGTCGCAGAAGCGTCTGCGTTACTAAACAAACTACCGAAGGCGAAGTTCGACGAAACCGTTGAGCTGTACGCAAATCTTACGGTCGATCCTCGCAAGAGTGATCAAATGGTGCGCGGCACTCTTCAGCTTCCTCACGGCAGCGGTAAGACTGTTCGCGTAATCGTATTCACCGAAAATCCTGAAGAAGCTATTGCAGCGGGCGCGGACGAAGCCGGCTTCGATGATCTTATCGAGAAGGTAATCGGTGGATGGACAGACTTCGATGTCGCGATCTCCACAACCAGTGCGATGAAGAGTGTCCGTAAGGTGGCTCGTGTGCTTGGACCTCGTGGTCTTATGCCGAATCCAAAGTCCGGTACTGTGACTGACGACGTTGCGGAAGGCATCAAGCTAGTGAAAGCTGGCCGCGTTGAATTCAAGATGGATAAGACTGCAAACGTCGCCATCGTCGTGGGCAAGCGCTCCTTCACCCCAGAGCAAATCGTGGACAATGCAGAGGCGGCTATCAATGCCCTCAATGACGCACGTCCTCAAGGCGCCGCTGGCAAGTTCATCAAGTCGCTCGCATTGAGCTCGACTATGAGCCCCGGGATCAGCGTTGACGCTGCATCTTATAACAAGAGCTAAGGGAGACTGACATCACATGAGACCAGAAAAGCAATATCTCGTTGAAGAGGTGAACCAACACCTCGACAAGTCCGATTACGTTTACCTCGCTAATTACGAGCGTATTACCGTGGAAGAAATCGCAGAACTGCGTGCCTCTCTTGCAGAGCACAACGCTGAGTTCCACGTCGTTAAAAACAGCATTTTCGGTGTCGCAGCCGCAGCCAAGGCACTCCCTGATCTCAGTGAGCACTTGACTGGTCAAACTGCGATCATCGTCGGTGGTGAAAACCCATCCGGAGTCGCTAAGGTAATTGGTGCATTCTTCAAGAAAAAGGAAAAGATCGACGTTAAAGCCGGTATCCTTAACGAGAAGGCACTCACCAAGGAGGAGATCGCAGTATTGGCGAAACTTCCAGGACTCGAATCGCTCCGGGCTCAACTCCTCGGACTTCTTACGCAGCCTGCGACCGGATTCGTCCGCGTTCTCAATGCTGTTCCGCAAAGCCTACTCTACACTCTCCAGGCCAAGGCCGAAAAAGACGGCGAGTAGTCCTCAAATCAATTTCTGGTCGTCCATCCCTTGGATGGGCGGCCTTAAAATAACCAAAATAATCCGGTTAGGAGGATTTCCCCTCTTAAATATCCCAACACTTGGGGTGCTAACCAATTGAAAGGTATAACATCATGGCAGATATCACAAAAGAACAAGTAATCGATTTCCTCTCAGCACAAACAGTGCTTGAAGTGGCAGATCTCGTTAAAACACTCGAAGAGAAGTGGGGCGTAAGCGCTGCTGCTCCTGTCGCTGTTGCCGCTGCAGGCGGTGCTGCTGCTGCAGAAGCTGTTGAAGAAAAAGACGAATTTGACGTCATCTTCGTAGCTCCTGGCGACAACAAGATCGCTTCGATTAAGGAAGTCCGCGCTATCACAGGCCTCGGTCTGAAGGAAGCTAAGGACCTCGTTGAAGGTGCACCTAAGCCTGTTAAGGAAGGTGCAACTAAGGACGAAGCAGAAGAGATCAAGAAGAAGCTCGAAGCTGCAGGCGCTAAGGTCGAATTAAAGTAATCGGATACCCATTCCAGCTCATATTCAATAGCCCACAATTTTCACAGTTAGGCGAGCTCATCCAAATCGGGTGAGCCTCGCCTAGCTGTTTTTGTCTTTTAGCCGCCCCTAGGTCGGCACATGTTAGTCTCACACTCTTTTTAACCGTCATCGGACATCCGCACTATGTCAAAACGCATTAATTTCGGTAAGCTCAAGGAAGTTATCCAGCCACCCAATCTGATTGAAAATCAGATCGATTCCTTTACGGAATTCCTTCAAATGGATCTGGCTCCTACGCAACGTAAACAAGTGGGCCTCGAAGCCGTATTTTCCGAGGTGTTTCCCATTGAGAGTTATGACAGTCGCTGCCATCTCGAATATGTCAGCTACACTGCAACACCTCCACGCGAAACGGAGATCGAAGCGATCCGCGAGGGTGTTACTTACTCTGTCTCATTGTATGTGAAGCTTCGCCTCCGCGAGGAAGACCACATCAAGGACGAAGAGATCTACATGGGCGAATTGCCGATGATCTCCGAGCGCGGCTCATTCATCATTAACGGCGCCGAGCGCGTTATTGTTAGCCAACTCCACCGTTCGCCTGGTATCGCTTTCGAAGAGAGCGTACACACCAGCGGCAAGGTACTGCATGCCTTCCGTATTATTCCAGACCGTGGCACCTGGCTCGAAGTACAGTTCGATCAGAACGATCTTCTGTATGTTTACCTCGATCGTCGTCGTCGTCGTCGTAAGTTCCTGCTCACCACGCTGCTGCGTGCGATGGGCTACAGTTCTGATGCAGACATTCTAAATCTTTTCTACGAGTTGGATGAGATCACAGTCGCTGAAGCGTTGAAGCGTGACTCTGTTTCGAACCTCGTGCTCACCGAAGACATCGTTGATGCGGATAAGGGCGTCGTGCTTGCACGTGCGTTTGAACCCCTCACTAAGACGATCGTTCGCTCATTCCAGAAGGCTGGGTTGAAGAAGGTCACTACGATCGACACGACTGTTGATGATGGTGCCATCATCCGCTGCCTCAAGAAGGACCCCACTCAAAACGAAGAAGAAGCGCTTAAGGATATCTACAAGCGACTTCGCCCGGGTGAGCCCCCCACAACTGCAAATGCCAAGGCATTGCTCAAGCGTCTCTTTCAAGATCCACGTCGTTATGACTTGGGTCGCGTGGGTCGTTACAAGCTCAATCAGAAGCTTGCGATGGACACCGATTTGGACTTCCGCGTGATTAGCGCTGAAGACGTAGTTGAAGCGACTAAGTATCTCACGCGTCTTAAGCGCGGTGATGGAATGCTCGACGACATTGACCACTTGGGCAGTCGTCGTGTGCGCACCGTGGGAGAGCTTCTTGCGAACCAATGTCGTGTCGGCCTGGCTCGCACAGAGCGCCTCGTTAAAGAGCGTATGACACTTTATGATCAAAGTGTTGACTCGATCTCTCCGCAGAAGCTGATCAATCCGAAAGCTTTGAGCACTGTTATCCGCGATTTCTTTGCGCGTAGTCAGCTCTCTCAGTTCATGGACCAAATTAATCCGCTTGCTGAGCTCACGCACAAACGCCGTCTGTCCGCTCTCGGACCCGGTGGTTTGAATCGTGAGCGTGCCGGTTTCGAAGTGCGTGACGTTCACCCGTCTCACTACGGTCGTATTTGCCCGATTGAAACACCGGAAGGGCCGAACATCGGTCTGATTAACTCGCTATCACTTTACTCGACCATCAATGAATTTGGTTTCATTGAAACTCCATACCGTAAGGTTGTGAATGGTCACGTAACTGATGAAGTCGAATACTTGAACGCCGACCAGGAAGAGCCGCACATGATTGCGCAGGCAAATTCCGAACTCGACGACAAGAGCAATCTCGTTGGGCGCGTCACATGCCGTAAGCGTGATGAGGTGCTCGAAGTCGAAGGTAAAGACGTGAACTACATGGACGTGTCTCCAAAGCAGCTGATCTCGGTTGCTGCGGGTATCATTCCCTTCCTCGAGCACGATGATGCGAATCGCGCGCTCATGGGGTCGAATATGCAACGTCAAGGTGTGCCATTGCTTCAATCGGAGGCGCCATTTGTTGGCACCGGTATTGAAAGCCGTGTTGCGATCGACTCGAAGACAGTCGAAATCGCAGACATCGACGGAATTATTGCTTCAGTTGACGCCAACCACATCGTGCTGACTTCGGATGGTGAAATTCCGAAAATGAAGGAGTTGGTTACAGATGCGAAGAAAGGCATCTTCGTCTACAACCTTCGTAAGTTCATGCGCTCGAATGCCGGCACTTGCTTCAATCAGAAGCCAATTGTCGCCAAAGGCCAACCCGTTAAGAAAGGCGACGTGATCGCGGACGGTGCGTCCACTGATAACGGTGAGCTTGCAATCGGCCGTAACATTCTCGTGGCGTTCATGCCGTGGAATGGTTATAACTTCGAGGATGCGATTCTTATCTCCGAGAAGATCGTTAAGGACGACATCTTCACCTCGATCCACGTGGACGAGTTTGAAGTCACAGCCCGTGATACGAAGCTTGGACCTGAAGAAATTACACGCGATATTCCTAATGTGGGAGAAGAGGCTCTTAAGGACCTCAACCACGACGGTGTCATTCGTGTCGGTGCAGAAGTGAAGCCTGGCGATATTCTCGTCGGTAAGATCACTCCAAAGTCTGAAACTGAGCTCGCTCCAGAAGAAAAACTGCTGCGCGCGATTTTCGGTGAGAAGGCCGCTGACGTGAAGGATTCTTCACTCGTGGTGCCATCAGGCGTTCGCGGGATCATCATGGACGTAAAGGTTTCGGCCCGTGTCGATGGTGAGCCAGAAGAGCTTTCCGCTTCTGATCGCCGTCGTCAGGTTAAGAAGATCAACGAAGAGTATCGCTCGCAGAGTGATAAGCTCCGTGAAGATCTGACTGAAGCGCTTTCTAATATTCTATTGGGGGAAAAGATTCCTCTGGATGTCAAGAATGGCGATACAGACGAAATCATCATTCCTGCGAATCGTAAGATCACGAAGACATTACTTCGTCGTCTTGCAGCTGTCTCCAAGCATATCGAGATCGATCCTTCACCGGTGAAGATCAAGATCATGGAGATCGTCAGCAACTACCAAGGTAAGTTCGACGAGCTCGACTACGACCGTGAGCGTAAGATCACCGGTGTTGAGTCTGGTGAAGATGCAGATCAAGGCGTTGTGAAGAGTGTTAAGGTCTACATTGCTAAGAAATGTAAGATGCAGGTCGGCGATAAGATGGCTGGTCGTCACGGTAATAAGGGTGTTGTCGCTAAGGTTGTTCCTGAAGAAGACATGCCACACTTGCCAGACGGCACTCCAGTTGAGATCTGCTTGAACCCACTTGGTGTTCCTTCTCGAATGAATGTTGGACAGGTCCTCGAGACTCACCTCGGTTGGGCTTGTAAGAAGCTCGGCATCAAGGTGGCGACTCCAGTGTTCGACGGCATTAGTGAATCACGTGTCCGTGAGTATCTCGACGAAGCAGGCCTACCGACGACTGGTAAGAGTGTTCTCTTCGATGGTCAGTCCGGTGAGCCACTCGCTCAAGAGGTTGTGGTTGGATACATGTATATGTTGAAGCTCAATCACCTTGTGTCATCCAAGATCCACGCTCGTGCGGTTGGTCCTTACTCCCTCATTACCCAGCAACCGCTCGGTGGTAAGGCACAGT
>Ga0209533_1005877_pt1 | contig 10352 bp, 8 predicted proteins | sample COG_04_FD_184748 | JGI IMG/M metagenome (GOLD analysis project Ga0209533, IMG submission 184748) | Pelagic Microbial community sample from North Sea - COGITO 998_met_04 (SPAdes) (version 2) | ecosystem: Environmental > Aquatic > Marine > Neritic zone/Coastal water | place: Helgoland, sampling... | reverse complement strand
CTTTATATGTATGTATTAATAAAATACATAATATAAAAATAATAGAATTATTGGATATTTATCAAATATATTTTAATGTAAATTTCAAAAAATATATAATAACTAATAAATTAGTTTATACTATTTTAGAATATATTATATTTAGAAATTACGCATACAAGTTGTTCAAATTAAATACTATAAATAATATAGAAAATAGTAGTTTAAATCTAAATAAATTTGAAATTTATAATAAAAAAATTGTTAATACATTATGTAATATTTGTTTTAGTAATAATATTAATATAAACACTGAATGTAACCATTATTTTTGTAATAATTGTATAGAAAAATTATTAAATAAAAATAAATTTTCTTGCCCTCATTGTAGAAATGAAATAAGTTTAAACAAATTAACATATATTATGGAGTCTAAAAATGATATGTCAACTGAAAAAATTAATATACCAAATAAAATTAAATGTCTCATTAAAAAATCATCCAAATTAAATTTTTTAATTGTATCTAATAATTATAAAACAATAAGATACTTAAATATAATTTATAAATTTATGAAATTGGATACGAAACATATTTATCATATAAATGATAATTATAAATGTGATAAAAATATATATTTTTTAGAAAATATGTCTAGTTATAATTTAATAGAATTATATAATTCTTTAATGGACAAAGGATATAAAAAATCAGTATTAAATTTTTTTAATTCAAACTGAATTTTAAATCATTTTAAATAAAAATAGTGTAATATGTGATATATAATAGGATAAAAATGCTCCAATAAATATAATTAACCATAATGGAAATAAGGTTTTTTTAGAACCGGTTCCAAATTGTTTTAATGATCCTTCTGTATTATAAATATGTTTAGGTTTAAGAACTATTACAATCCCCATAAAAATTAAATAAAATATAATTGATAATTGAATTCTATTTTCCATATTAATATAAAGCAATTTTTTATTTATAGATTTAAATTTTATTTTTATTTTAATTATATTTTAACAGAATAAATTATATAGATAGTTAATTATTTTATTTATTTTTATTTCATTATATTAATGAATTTATCTATAATAGTATTTATATTTATTTTAGCTATTTTATACAATATACAAGGTAATATTTTTAAAAAAATTACATATGTCAACGAATATATTGTAGGTATTACAGATAATAATAATATTAAAAAAATTACAGAATTATTTTTAAATATATTAGATTTAAAACTAAAAGTAAAAATTTATGATACTAATAAAGAAATGTTAATAGATTTAAATAATCATAAAATTAATTTTGCTATAACAAATGAGAATAATGTATTAGAAAGTATATTAGGAATTAATAGTTATTCTGATTTAAAATTACAAAATATTAATTTTATAACAGGATTATTTTATAATTATCAATATTTTTTAACAGATATATTCTATAAAGATACAACAAAAACAATTGAAATACAAAATGTTCATGATCTTAAATATTTTTATAAAGTATATAATAGACATTTTGTAATAGGTACTGAACAACAAAATACCGATTCATTTACAGGGTTATTAGTATTATTATATATGTATGGATTTAATCCAGTAGATATTAATAAAAAAAATAAGAATGAAAATTATAGTGAAAATACTATTTTTTACTCGACTCTACCTATTGATAAATTATTATTAAATTTTTCAAAGAATTTATTAGATGGTATTTTTTTAATAAACATCCATAATTATAATAAAATTAGAGAAACAATTGATCTTAAAGACGTTTTATTTTTAAATATAACATTCAAAAAAACTATATTTAATGATATTTATTCTAATTTTTATTATAATAAAACGATAACTATAAGTAATTATAATGAAGATTTAGATTCATCTTATACGTTTAAAACTAAAACAAACCGTATAGTAATGATTACACATAAAAATGAAGATGAAAAAGTAGTCGAAAATTTAATGAAAACCTATTATATTAAGAATAACTATTTAATGAATACATTATATGGAAATAAAAATATATCTAAGGATCATAATACATTTGAACCTTTAGATATGATATATGTTAATAAATACATTAATATTCACAAAGGATCGTATAATTATATGACAGAATTAGGTTTTATTTTAAATGAAAAAACACGAAAACAAATAAGTTTAAATAATAATGAACGGTTTGATCATTATTGGAAATATAATAAAATAGGATTAAATGAATTTAAATGAATTTAAATTATTTTCTTATATACTATTATAAAATGAATGCAAAGTTGAATATGAATATGTTAAATTGTGTTTTATTGGTTGTTGTATTATCTTTAGTTATAATGTGTTGTATGAAAACAAACAATGAAAGTTTTCAGACAAAAAAAGACATATGTAATAGACATAAAAATAAACTGGCATGTAAAAGAGATAATAATTGTTTACTAAATAAAAAAAAAAAAAAGTGTGAAGGGAGACAATTTATAGATAAAATTGCTGATATTTATAAATTTGCTAACACGAATAGTACTTCTCTGTCAAAACGAATTCAAACTGGTAACTTCTGCTCTAATTTTTGTTCAGTAGATGATAATAAAAAAGGATATAACCCTCGGTTAACTACATTAAGAAGAGCTGCTGCGATGAATTATAATGAAAAGTGTGGAAGAGATGCTATTCTTAAAAAAGAATGTAATTTAGGCGATGCAAAAAACGAATTTCAAAGAAATATATGTAATTACAAAACGTGTCGGGAGGGATGTGAAAATTTTACTAAAAACCATCCGTCTGGCAGGATGACAAAGAATGGGAAATTCGTTCCAAATTGTTATAATAATGCTTCGGGATGGTTTGATGACAAATGGAAAACAGAGAAAGATAAAAAATTATGTCGAAATAAGGACGATCCTCGATGCATCGAGGTGACCTCAGATTGGTGCACGCTTCAGAACGAATTAGGGGAACACTTGAGGGCGAACTGTCCTGTAAAATGTAATACGCCATGTCACGGGAATGCGGGGGCCAGTGGCGACGTCATTTATACCCCAACAGCATCTGGGACTAAAACAGTAATGCCAACCACCCCTCCTCGGAAGACATGCAAGGACGCACAAGGGTGCAGCAGTGCTCCCCCAGATTTCTGCACGCGTCAGGACGGAATGGGGGAAATCTTTAGGGAGAAGTGTCCCAATCATTGTAATACGCCATGTCCAACTTAAAAAGTAACACCAACCACTATGACAAGAGCTGATGGCTGCAAGGACGCAGAAATGTGCTCGGAACCTTGGGTTACTCCAAATGACTGCACGTCGCAATTTTTGTGGGGCGACCGCACGAAAGGAGAGTTCTTGAGGGAGAACTGTCCTGTAAAATGTAATACGCCATGTTGAACTACTAAAAAAGTAACACCAACACCAAACACAACCACGCTTACAAGAGAACATCCAAATTGTGGTTATTATTGTAGTAATCCTATGACGGTAAATGGGATAAGATATGAGAAAGGAACTGATGGAGCTAAAGCAGCCAGATGTAAAAGACAACCTCGTGATAATCAATGTGGGTTGTGTAATTATTGTCAGAATATGAAGGATAGGTGATTTAAATTAAACATATTAAAAAGAACACATAAAATATGTTTTAAGTTAAGAATTAAAAACTTAAGTTCAAGTTATTATACGAATAATAGAATGTAATTAAGCAATTAATTTTATAGGTGTTAAATTATTATTTTCAAAATAATTCGAATATTTTATTCGTTCATTAAAATCATTTGAATAAGCATAATCAGGGCCATTTAAATTTGGGTATTTTTCAGAATCTTTTTGTTCTTCGCAACACATATTACATTCTATACCAGAACAATTATTTTTTTTACAATTATAACAAACCGCCTTATTACTATCTAAATATTCTTTATATCCTAATAAATTTATATTTACAGGCATTTCACAATAACCTTTTTTACAACCACCTCTTTTATTGGGATAATTATTATTTTTTTTATAAAAAGGGCAATCTTCATCATATAAACATGGAGAATCATAAATACCTATTGTATTATCATTTTTTGAAACAGATATACATTCATTTTTATTCTTAGCATTTTTATAAAAACAATAATGACTATCATATTCATAAATTTCTTTTTTTTTTTTTTCTTCTAAAAAATTTTTAAGATCTAATTCAGTTGTTTTATTACTAAAATTATCTGATAAGCCAAATTTATTTTGATTTAATTTTGAAAATAAAATATTAGATTCTATATCTGTTCCTAAAATTAACAGTTCATTAATATAATATTTAATATTGTAATTGTCAAATAATATATCAAAATGTACTATAAAATGTGTGTGTTTATTAGGACGATATACACGCATTTTGAAAATAAATTGTTCTAAATTGTTTTTTACATTATATTTTAGTAATTTATCTTCAATATATTTAAAGCGTTCATTATTCACATATTTCATTCTATACAATTTATCATCAGATAAAATACTTATTTTTTCAATGATCCATTCTTTTACTAAATTGTATGAGTATAATAATGATTCATCATATATTAGTATATTATTTAAATTATTTAAATTTTTTTTATAGGTATACAACGGATTTTCTTTTAATCTAGTTAATATATCGTCAAATTCAATTAAAGATAATTCTCTTTTAATTTGAGGATAATTTGTAGATTTATCTAATTTATTTATTAAATCTAAATTTCTTTCACTAATATTATTAATATTTTTTTTTTTAAATTCTAGTTTTTCTTTTAAATTTTTATATTCAGATATATCTAAATCTAAAATATTATCAAATTGATCAATAAATTTAGTATCATTTTCAGAATTAAATTCTGAAATAGGAACAAATTCATAATCTTGTTTAAAATTTTTATATGGTTCTATAAACATAGTATATGTAAATAATATAATTAACAATATTAAAGTTAGTAATAGTAGTATATTCATTACTATATAAAAATATTTTATAATTTAAATGAGTGAACAAATTATTATAAATAAAATAAATAGAAATAAAGAAATTAAATCAGACATTAAAAAATTAAAGGAAAATATATACATGTTAAATCAAGAAAAAAAAATAAACGATGTATTTATTTTTAATAATTGCCAACATAATTGGGTTAAAGATAATAGATATTTTCAATATGATGATAGACCAAATAGATGTACTAAATGTAATATGGTTAGGAATTAGAATAATATTATTTAATAGATAATAGATGTCTGATATCAGCACTATAATTTGGTCTTGGATAAACTTTAATACATCCATTAAGATGTTTTTTATTTTCACCTCTACCGTATAAATTTACTAGTTCTTCTATTTTTTGTTTATATTCATTAATCCATAAAGCATCCTTTAAAAATATATCACCATTTACACATAATACTTGTGGTTCTATATTTGTTTTTTTCTTATAATCTGTTCCTGTAAACAAGATAATATAATAAATATCCGGTGATGGACATGTATCATTAAACATAATAGTAAATCCATCAGTTTTTTTAATTTCAATATTAATTTTTTCTTCACCAACATTACGAAAATCTTTACTTTGCTGACTTCCGGCCTCTTCAAAATTAAGATTTAATTCTAATAATATATTTTTTACAGCACCAATAACATTTCGTTCAGACACCTGAGTATTACCTAATTTAGTTTTAAACTCTTTAATAAATTCAGGTGTAAATTTTTTTTTAATAGAATTAGAAATAATTCTAAATAATTCTGATGACATTTTTTTATAAATTATAAAAATAAAAAAATAAATCAATTTTTTAAATTTTAATTTATTAATTGTTTAATAATAGTTGTAATTAAAGGTGGTGGAACAGCATTCCCAATTTGGTTTATTTGTTCTATATTATTACCATATATTTTAAAATTTTGTGGGAATCCTTGTATTTGTTTTAATTCATTTGGTAATAAACATCTTAGAAAATAACCATTTTTATTTTTAAGAGGAACAAAGAACCTTGGTAGCCTACCGTAAGTACATATTATTGTTTTGGCAGGCTTTCTAATATCAATTATTTCACCACCTACAGGTATACGTTTTCCAAATGATAATCTTGATGGATAATAGTCACCATTATAAACATAATCTTTTGATTTAGCCAAAAGTTTTAAATTAGGATGGGGATTATTCTCAATTTCATCATTATTTAAATCTGTTAATATACATTCATTTGGTATAGATTCTATATCAAAATCTGTATTATCTATTTTCAGTGCTCCAGTCATATTAAATTTAACAATATCAATTAAATGTAGATTTGGATTTTCTATAGGAGTTGGAAATGTAAATTTTTTATTAATATTATTTTTAATACCAACAATAATTAATCTTTCTCTTTTTTGTGGTATATTGTATTCATTAGCTTTTAAAATTTTGTAAGATATACTATAATCTAAGTCTTCAAAAACTTTTTTAATAATATTAATATAACTAACTTTAATCTTATTATATATATCTTCTAAATATTTATGATGTGTAATATTAGTATTATTTAGTTCTATTGAATTATATAAATAATTAATAGTTTGTTTATTTTTTTTTTTTATTTTTATAGATTTATTATTTATTATTTTATGATACATTGATAATATTGTTTCTTTATTTTCTTTTAAATCTTTACATCCATCATATTGAACTTTTTTTAATTCATTGTATAATTTTTTAATTATAAATTGATTTGTTTTTTGTTTACTTTGTATCTTTATAAATGTAAGCAATAAATCATATTCAGTTAATAATTCTAATATATCAGATTTAACTATATTTTTACCTTTGGTTGATAATAGTTTATATAAATATGGATATAGTGTTTCTATTTTATTAGTTTTTATATAATCTAATAATTTATTTATATCATATTTTTTAAAAAATTCAACTATACTTTCAAATGTAATTGTATATTTAGTCATTAATCCTTTTACATTTTCACCAATTATATATTTAGGTTTAATTAATTTTGTTGCTCTATGAAATTCTCTAAATAATGTATTTCTTGGATCATCAAGATTTTTTTCACCAGCATTTGAAAATCCTTGACAGGGGAATCCAGCAAATATTAAATCACATTTATTATTGTATTCTAAAAAATCAGAATCCTTAGTTTTAGTAATATCTCCATCTCCAATAAGTTGACATTCTGTAAAATTTAAATCATGTGTTTTTCTACAAATAGGCGATATCTCAGAATAAGCAATTAAATTTAATCCAGAATTAATAATTCCTAATGAATCACCACCCATTCCAGAAAATAAACTGATAGCATTTAAAGGTGAAGATTTTTTAATAATAAATTTTTTAGGCATTAATATTTTATATAAATAAATTTTTAAATAAATTCAATTTTATTATTTTAAATAAAAAATTTTAATTTAAGATAAATTTTAAAATTACATTTCTCCATCATAATCATCATCTCCTTGTTCATCACCATCATCGTCCGGCATATATTCTGCTTCTTGTTGGACCATTTGATTTTCTAAAAGTTGTCTATTTTCATCATCTAAGAATTCTTGGTATTGTTCTTCTGAAAAACCATCACCTAATTGTATTAAAGCATTTTGTCTATGAATTAAGTCTTGTTCTTCTTCTGTTGGAAGAACTTCATCTATGTCTTCTGGTTCTTTTTCATCAAAATATAATTCTTTATCTGTTTTTTTTGATATATCTTTCCATTTATCTATACCTAAAGATATCATAGTTTTCAATGCTTGTCTAGATTCTTTATCTAATTCTTGTATAAATTTAAGGGTGCTTTCTTTTTCAATATCACTCTTTTTTTCAATAGATTCACTTATTTTAGAATGTGTAAATTTATCAGAATATAATGTATGTTCATGCATTTTATTTAAAATATCGTAAATAAGTGAATATACTTCTTTTTTATTATTAGTTATAAATGAATCCATTTCTAATTCATTTGAATCATTCATGTCTTCTTCTTCTTCATAATCTATACTTTTTATTGCTGATTCAGGATCACTAAAGGTATTAATTTGTATTTTAGTTTTTGCGTCTAAATTATATGTAAGCATTTTTTTAATTATTATAATTAATATAAATTCTAATAAACTTGCTAAATTTTCTTTTGTTAATTTACTATATTGAATTATTTTTTTACAATCATATACATGATTTTCACTTACTATATTTTTTAAGTTTTTAGAAGATTCTCGAATTATTCTAAATAAATCAGTGTATATAGATTCCATATTTTGTTTTAATTTATTAGATATATATTTATCTATTAACTGATTATCATTATCAACATAATTTGTTAAATTTGTAGCATAAGATTTTTCTATTTTCCAATTTTTTGGAATTTTAATTATATCATCACTTTTATTATGTTTAATTTTAGATATTATATTAATTAAATATGAATAAATATACTTATATAATAAACTTATTTTTGAATCAATAAAATTAGAATTAGCTTTATTTTCACCATATAATCCGAATTGTTCAGTATATATAGTATTTAAATTCCCTATATTCATTAATATTTTTTTTATATTTGTTGTTTTTTGAGGATCATAATTATCAAATAATTCTGTTATTTCATCTTTCTCCACCTCAATTTGTGCTTTAAAATCTTCATTCCAAAATTTACTTATTTCTTTTATATTTGTCATTTTTGATAAAGTTTCTATAAAAGTTGTTAAATATTCATTTGAACTTAATAGAGAATTACTTTGTATTATATCATTTAATGATTCTATAACATTTAAGTTGTCATTTAATGTTTTATTTTCAATTAATTTCTTTTTAAATATTTCGTTTATTAAAGTATAATATTCATCTTTTCTATATATTTTTTGTTTAATCGAATCTCTAGTTTGTCCTGTTAATACACATATATCATCATCATACATATGTTTATCACCCATAAATAAACCTTCATATATATAATTCTCAAATAAAGTAGTCATTGTTTGCTGGTCAACATCATCTTCTAAAGTAAACATTATATTAGAAAAACTTGGTAATGAAGGTTCGCTTTCTTTATTTATAGTAATATTTAATTGACTAATAATATTTTGATATTGTTCTAAAATTTTATTATTTGTTAAATAGCGCTCTAAATTTTGATTAGATTTAAATGAATCTAAATTTTTATAATTATTATTTAGATTATCAATACAACATGATTGTTGTAAAATAGATGGCGAGAATAATATATTTTCTATTGGTTTATCATTTATATATTGATCTATTTCTGATATATATTTTAATGAATAATAATTTGATAATTCTATTATATTTTTTGGTGGTGATGATAAATCTATATCATTTAACTCACCATTGTTAATTTCAAATAAGTTTAAAGGTGGTTTAAATTTCATCCATTCATTATTAACATTTATTTCTTGATCTATTATAGTTTCATTTATATGTTTTCTTTTTAGGGTATATTGATATTGTATAAAATCATCAGTATATAATTTGTTAATTGTATCTAATAAAACCTTTTGAATAGGCATTTTTTTTAAACATTTCCATATACTATCTGTATTACGTAACTGTTCTAATATACAAGAGAAATATTTTATACCATTTATATTTTGATCATCTAAATCTAAAGGATAACCTTCAAGGCTAGTTTTACATTTTGAGTGTGGTTTATTTATAGTATATGATGGTATTGAAGTTTGTAATAAAATAAATAAATTACAGGTTGTATAAATTATAGTATTTATATTTTTATAATTTTCATATTTTTTATCTATTGTTTTTAAATTACCTCTATAGGATTGAGACCATATTTCTTTTTTTTTAATATGTGTTTTATTTAAAGCTGTCGATTTTTTAAATATATTTAATTCATCGTCTTTAGTTAATGATATACCCATAATATTAAGTAAAACATTGAATATTTTAAATATATCTATTACATCAGAATCCAATAATTGTTTTTTATCCTCGTTTAAATTTTCTTTTAAAAAGGAAACAAGTTCTGAATCTTTAGAATTAGAATCTTCTTCATCTGGTTCAATTTCAGCATGTGTAATATCTCTTGCGCCCGACTTTTTAAATGAATCTGCTGTTTCATATTCGGCCATAAATAATTCGGTTCCACAATTATTACACCAATATTTTCCTTCATTCACAATACCATATGTATCTATTGTTTCTTGTCGTAATGTGTCATAATTTTGATTGGATTTAAACATATTAATAAGATTTACATTATGTTTACAACATATTACTTTATTACCATATTTACAATATATATTTTTTAGATTTTCTTTGTTTCTTGTTGTTGGTGGTCTTCCATATTTTTTAATTAATTCATCTAATAATTCATATTTTTGTTGATCATTAAG
>Ga0209533_1005872_pt1 | contig 10356 bp, 10 predicted proteins | sample COG_04_FD_184748 | JGI IMG/M metagenome (GOLD analysis project Ga0209533, IMG submission 184748) | Pelagic Microbial community sample from North Sea - COGITO 998_met_04 (SPAdes) (version 2) | ecosystem: Environmental > Aquatic > Marine > Neritic zone/Coastal water | place: Helgoland, sampling... | reverse complement strand
TGGCATCATCATGAGGATGATATTAATAATATTTCAGCCACTCAACTCAAAGCTATAGGTGTATTCACCCTTGATTTATTACATCATCTTTAAAAACTTATAAATTATGCCTAAACTAAATTGCCCACTTTGCACTGTCGATGATATTTTAGAAAATCCTACCAATTATGAATGCCTAACTTGTGGGAATGAATGGGACAAGCAAATTAAAGAAGAGGATCAAATAGGTCCGCAAGAGAGAATTGTCAAAGATGCGTACGGCAATATTTTGGCTAATGGTGATATTGTCGCCATGATTAAAGATAAAAAAATCAAAGGCAGCTCAAAAGTACTCAAAAGCGGTATGAAATCTAAAGCAATAAGACTCGTTGATGGTGATCATGAGATTGACTGCAAAATGGATGGTATGTCTATTGCCCTAAAGGCCTGCTTTGTTAAAAAAGTACTTTAAATAAGCCAAGTCTTCTTATACTTTGCCCGCTACTTATTTAAACTGAAACTGGCAGCTGAGCTATTCACATGAATTAATCTAAAAGCTTAGCTCACTTTAAACTTTTATTTTGAAGGTTTTAGCCCTACATTCTGCGCGTGAGTCGTATTAATAAGATTTTTAAAAACCTTAAAGCTGAAAACAAAAAAGCTTTTGTAGCCTACATTTGTGCTGGAGACCCTAATTTTGATACTAGTTTAGCCGTCTTAGATGCTCTTGTTGAAAAAGGTGTTGATATTATAGAGCTAGGCGTTGCTTTTTCTGATCCTGTAGCTGATGGACTCGTCAATCAAATGGCTGCAGAAAGAGCTCTTAAAGCTGGGATGAACATGCCTCGCTTATTTGAATTAGTAAGAGCTTTTAGAGCTAAACATCCTGATGTAGGTTTGGTTTTATTTACTTACATGAATCCTATTTTCTCTTATGGGTATACAAAATTTTTTAGTGACGCAACAGACGCAGGCATAGACGCTACTCTTTTCTTAGACTTACCTATTGAGGATAGAGCTGAGCTTATCCCTTGTATGGGTGAATGTGGGATGCAAATGATTTCACTCATAGCTCCCACTACACCTATTGAAAGAGCTATCGAGCTGGCAAAGAATGCTCAAGGCTTTATCTATGTACTTACCCGAACTGGAGTTACAGGTGCAGCATCGACCCTATCTCTAGATTTGGAGGAGCGTTTAGCTATTATCAGGCAACATACAGACATACCTGTTTGCTTAGGTTTTGGTATCGGAACTGTTGAGCAAATCAATGATATGCAAGCTAACTGCGATGGAATCATTGTTGGTTCAGCCCTTGTTAAGCAAATTGAAAATAATGCCACAGATAAAGACGCTGCTGTTTCTGCAGTCAAAAGCTTTATTGAGCCATTAGTGATTGCTGCTCATGCTTTAAAAACCATCTAACACAATTTAAATAATTATCGTTTAAAAGTCTCTTTAAGTTTTTAACTATCATGAAAGAAATCCATTTTTACAAAATGAACGGTGCTGGTAATGATTTTGTCGTTATTGATAACCGTGATTTATCTCTTAACCTCTCCAAATCAGAGATAGAACGACTCTGTGACAGGCACCGTGGTGTCGGAGCAGATGGTTTATTAGCTGTTGAGCCAGCAACAGGATCTGCTGACTACAAATTTCGTTATTATAACGCAGATGGAGGCGAAGCCGAAATGTGCGGTAATGGAGCACGCTGCTTTGCACGCTTTGTTTCGCATTTGCCAGCTGAGATACCTGCCAGTGTTTCTTTTGAAACTATTGTTGGCGATTTATCTGCTAAAATTCTTGGTGAAAATATTCAAATTGATTTATCTGAACCATTCGATTTAGAGCAAGGTTTAGCTTTATCTATTCCAAGTGGTGATTTTATTATTGATTCAATCAATACTGGAGTGCCTCATGTGGTCGTTTTTGTAGATGATGTAGATGCTATTGATGTGGTCAAAATTGGTGCTGAAATTCGCTACCACAAACATTTCTCTCCTGCAGGCACTAATGTCAATTTTGCTCAAATCATAGGAGAAAAACATCTAAAAATCCGCACTTATGAACGTGGTGTCGAAGACGAAACTCTAGCCTGTGGTACTGGCATGACAGCCTGTGCCTTGATTCACAATCTCAAATCTGAAGCTCTTGGTCCTATTGCGATAGATGTCAAAGGCGGTGACACTTTAGCCATTGATTTTACAAGAAATGATGCTACGTTATTTAGCAATGTTACCTTAACAGGTCCTGCTGATTTTGTTTTTGAAGGTGATATTGTTATCTAAATTATGCATCATACGTCTACAGTAGAAATTTACGATACCACCCTGCGTGATGGCACTCAGGGCGAAGGATTTTCATTGTCTTTACAAGATAAGCTACAAATAGCTAAAGCCTTAGATAACTTTGGTATTAGTTATATCGAAGGTGGCTGGCCTGGTTCTAATCCAAAAGATGTAGAATTTTTTGAATTAGCCGCTCAACTTGAATGGAAGCACGCTCAAATCGCAGCTTTTGGCTCAACTCGCCGTCCTCATGTTGCCGTTGACGAAGATCCTCAAATAGCATCTCTGTTAGCAGCTAAAACTCCCGTTGTCACTTTCTTTGGCAAAAGCTGGGATCTACACGTCACAGAAGTACTCAAAGTTAGCTTAGAAGAGAACTTAGCTATGATTTATGATACCACTTCTTACCTCAAGAAACATGGACGCAAAGTATTTTTTGATGCAGAACATTTTTTTGATGGGTTTAAAGCAAACCAAGAGTACGCCATCCAAGTATTAGGCGAAGCTGTTCGTGCAGGAGCGGACTCTCTCGTATTATGTGATACTAACGGAGGCACCCTACCTAGCGAGATTATTTCTATTATTAAATTAGTAAAAGAGCAGTATCCTCAGGCAAATATAGGTATCCATACGCATAATGATTGTGAGCTAGGTGTCGCCAACGCTATTGCTGCGGTTGAAGCTGGAGCCTCTCAAATCCAAGGAACTATTAATGGCTACGGAGAGCGTACAGGTAACTGCAACCTTACCTCCGTCATCCCTATTATAGAGCTTAAAAAAGATATCAAAGTTGTTAATGATTTATCACATCTTAAATCCCTCTCATTTTTAGTAGATGACTTGTCTAACAATCCCCATTTTTTGAGAATGCCTTTTGTGGGTAAAACTGCTTTTGCACACAAAGGAGGTATGCATGTGAATGCTGTACAAAAGTTAGCTCGCAGTTATGAGCATATTCAACCTGAATTAGTAGGAAATGAACAAGCTATCCTAGTAAGTGAGCTATCAGGGCAGGCAAATATCCTCATGAAAGCTGAAGACCTAGGATTCCCCTTACAAAAAGGCAGTCAAGAAGCCCTAGAGGTCCTTAAAAAAGTTAAAGAAGCAGAGAACGAAGGCTACTCTTACGAAGCAGCTGGAGGATCGCTAGAGCTCATCATCCGTAAGGTCATGGGTAATTACAAAGAGTATTTTTTACTAGATAAATATCAGTGCCAATACACTCTACTTCCTAAAGAAAAAGGAGCCGAGCCAATCTGTGAAGCTAGTATTAAGCTTCGTATCGGAGCAGAGGTTTCACATAGTGTATCTGAAGGTCACGGAGTGATTCATGCTTTAGATTTAGCTTTGCGTAAATCATTGCTGCCATTCTTCCCTTCCATTGAGAAAGTTCATCTAACAGATTACAAGGTACGCATACTTAACGGCAATGATGCCACAGCTGCAAAAACTCGTGTTCTCATTGCTCTTGGTGATGGAGAACGTATGTGGGGCAGTGTTGGGGTATCTGATAGTATTATTGAGGCCAGCTTACATGCTCTACTCGACGGTATTGATGTATTTCTTCAACGCCAACAAAAATAATTATTATGTCTAGGGTTCTTATCGTTGATGGTCATAATGCCATTTTTGCGATTGAGTCCTTAGCAGCTCATCACCAAATTAATAGAGAGCAGACTCGAGAAGCTCTTGTATCTTGGTTGCAACAGTATCAAGACAGTACAGACACTCAAATCATTGTTGTGTTTGACGGTCAGGGAAAAACCACCACTAAACAAGGAGGCACTAACAACCAAGCATTGGTTATTTACTCATCACAAGGTGTTACTGCAGATGCTCATATTGAGCAGTTAGCAGCCAAATACTCAGGGCATTATCAAATCATGGTGGCTACTCAAGACATGGCAATTATTCATGCTGTTTCTGAAAGTGGAGCCTCAGTTATTTCAATTAAAAAACTTGCAGACCTCATTGATTCTAATCAAGCCGAGCTACAAAAAAAATGGCTAAAATAATCACACTTCTATTGATATAAATTTTATTAGGATTTCATTTCTGAGCTTGTCTAAGCTTCTAATCTCTGCATAATAAAAAAATATGTCTTACGATAAGCTTACACTTAATAATTTTATGTCTGGTCTCTCTAAGAGAACTCCTGGTGAAGTCGAGTTTCACCAAGCAGTTTACGAGGTTGCCGACTCAGTCATTCCCTTTATTCAGGAAAATCCTAAATATCAAGATGCTAATATTCTTGAACGCATGACTGAGCCAGATAGGACTATTATTTTCCGAGTCTGTTGGGAAGATGACCAAGGTCAGATTAGGATTAACAGAGGTTACCGTGTTCAATTTAACAATTCCATTGGGCCATATAAGGGCGGCTTGCGTTTTGACCCTAGCGTCAACCTTAGTATTTTAAAATTTCTTGGCTTTGAGCAAACTTTCAAAAACAGTCTCACCACCCTGCCCATGGGTTCGGCTAAAGGAGGTGCAGACTTTAACCCTAAGGGCAAATCTAACCGTGAAGTCATGCGCTTTTGCCAAGCCTTCATGATGGAGCTATCTAAACATATTGGCTCTCATATTGATGTTCCTGCTGGAGATATAGGAGTTGGTGCGCGTGAAATCAGCTACATGTTTGGGCAATACAAACGCATCACCAATGAATTCGAAGGAGTTCTTACCGGCAAAGGCTTGGAATATGGAGGCAGCTTAATACGCACAGAGGCCACAGGCTACGGCTGCGCTTATTTTATGGAGGAAATGCTCAAAGCTCATAACAAACAAACCAAAGGCTTAAGCGCCACAATATCAGGCTCTGGTAACGTCGCTTTATACTGTGCTAAGAAAGTTATTCAACTAGGAGGCAAAGTTCTCACCCTGTCTGACTCAGGAGGGTTTATTCATTTTAAAGAAGGACTAAGCCTGGAAGAATTAGAGGAAGTTATTCATTTTAAAACTGTTGAACGCAAACGTTTATCTGAATACATAGACGCACAAGAAAAAGAGCGCAGTGACCTTGCTTACCATGATGGCAAAAAACCGTGGAAAATCAAAGCCGACCTCGCCTACCCCTGTGCCACCCAAAACGAAATTGGACAAGGTGAAGCCAACCAACTAATCAGTAACCAATATACCGCTCTAGCCGAAGGCGCTAACATGCCTCTGAATATCATGGCCATTAATTTACTCCATGAGGCCCATATACTCTACGCTCCAGGAAAAGCCTCCAATGCTGGAGGTGTCGCCATGTCAGGTCTAGAAATGACCCAAAACAGTATGCGTATTTCTTGGGATGCTACAGAGTTAGAAAATAGGCTCAAGGACATCATGCAAAACATCCATACGCAATGCTGCAAATATGGCAAGCAAGCAGACGGCTCAATTAACTATGTTCACGGAGCCAATATTGGAGGCTTCATCAAAGTCGCCAACGCCATGCTAGCCTATGGTGTTTGCTAGTGATTTAAGAGGCCTGGCTAGTTTTGATTAGGGCTATTAGAAAACAAATCTCCAATCAGCTCTTCAGGTATTTCATTAAGAGCATCACGCAACTTATCTGCCCAAACTTCTGAAATTTGAGCCAAATCTTTTTCTTCACACCTGATTGTCTTTAAAGAAAAGTCTGATTTATTAAAAACTAATATATCAATAGGATAGCCAACATCACTAGCGCTCACTCGAGTTGAGTCAAAAGAGAGGAAACCTGTTTTAAGACAAAAATTAATACTCGATTCTTTAGTAATAGTGCGTTTTAAGATTGGCTTACCATAATCTGAATTACCAATAATGATAAATGGCGAAGTGTCGCCTATCTCTATCCAATTACCTTCAGGATAAAGTAAGAATAATTTATGTCCATCATCTTTAGGCATTTGCCCTCCAACAATGGTATGAATATTAAAATCTAATCCCGATTTATCTAACGATTCCTTATCTTCATTAATGACGCGTTTTATTTGTTTTCCAAGTGTGTTGACTACTTCGTACATTTTATCAAAGCCTTCGGTTTCATCTAGCACTTCTTTAAAATAAGTGATGGCCTTATCTCTCACTGAACGTAAGCCTGAGGTCATAAGAAAAAGTGGGTACTTACCATAACTGTGCACAAAAAGTTTTTTAGCATTAGTGGTGTCTGTACCTGATGTGATACGTGTGTCAGCTATCGCCACTAAGCCTTCATTATTTTTAATTCCTAAGCAGTAAGTCATGGCATAAACTAAGCTGATTAACAATGAGAGTCAAAGATTTTATTAAATAGACACCTGGTTATTTATTGAGTTTCAACTCTAACTTCATAGCTGGTTTGGCTGCTTCCTGATGTACGTAAGACGCCCTTAATGGGTGAGCAATCATAGTAATCAGAACCATGGCAAATCTTTATATAATGATGATCTGCTAATATTGCATTAGTTGGGTCAAACCCAATCCAACCGATATAAGGAACATAGGCTTCAACCCAAGCGTGGAGCTGAGAAGCTCCTTTGAAATCTTTGCCTTGATGCAAATAACCGCTAACATAGCGTACGGCTATCCCATAATTTCTCGCAATGGCAATATATAAGTGAGCGTAGTCCTGACAAACGCCTTTTTTAAGGTTTAACACTTCCTCTAATGTGCTATCAACATCTGTCACGTGGGTGTCAAAAGATAGATAATCATGTATACTATGATTGAGCTCTTCTAAATAATAAAAAATCTGCTGCTTCCAGGTAAAGACTGGAAAATCTTTGATTCTGTCTATATCTATGACGGTATTTGGCGTAATCTGAGTTTCGCTGTAATGCTTTAATAGGCATTCATCGCTTTGATAATAAGCTTGTTCTTTCTGGGGACTTTTAAATAATAGGTCAAAGACATTGCGCTCTTCAACTTCTACTGTCGCATTGAATTGTAGCTTAAACTCTTGAAAAGGCTCATAAATATGTACACGCACCACGTCAAAGCCTTGATGATTTTTATACACCTCATAAGGCACGTTAAGATTCGACCCAACCTTGTAACTAATTAGTTTTTGCCGAGCTTCTTGTAAGGGTAAAATCTTAAAGTCAAAATGTCCTTCGGCCACCTCCGCATCATAAAGGTTGGTCGTATTGTATTCTAGTTGATAGAGTATCGACATTATGAGGTTATATTACACAGCTTTAACTAAGAGCATAGCTTAATATTGTAAATACTCTTTAACCAATTGGTCTGATACAGCATAAATATCCGTAATAATTTGATTAAGCATAGTTTTTAACTCAGTTGTATCTTTACCTTTTATTTCCATATATTTAAAAGAATCTCTTATTTTACCTACGGCAAATTGAGTACTGTCTTTAGGGTAAACTTTTAAATCAGAGAGCTCATCAACATATTTTTTTAGCTCAACCAAATTAAAGTAAATAGAGCGAGGAAACCTGTAATCAAGTAATAAAAAATTTAAAACTTCTAAGCTCGTAGGGGGCTTATTGCAAACTCGCTTGAGCATATCTGCAGCTTCTACTGAGCGTAATAAGGTCATCCACTGATGATGTTCTAATGATTTTGTTTCTTCAAATAGCCTTACTATCTCAATATCGTTAATCTTGCTAATCATGCATCTAGCTACTTGCACCACTCGTTCTAGGTGTAAGCCAATTTGAATAAAGTGCCAACTAGTATCTTGGAGCAAGGCATTATCAATGGCTCCTTTTACTGCATAAGACTTTTCTGCTACAGCCTGGGAAAAGTCATATAATCCTTGGCTTTGGTAATATTCTTGAGAGTAACTATTTACAAAGTAATAGTAACGATTCACGCCTTCCCATAATTCTGTAGAGATGAAATCACGTGCTCCACGAGCACATTCTCTGCCTGATTTTACCGAGCTTAAAATAGAGCCTCCGTGAATATCATTAAAAGCAACTTGACCTAACACCCACCGCTCGTCTAAGTCGCCTGCCTCATACTCAATACCTGTCATATTTAAAATAGAGGACAGAGCAAAATCTTTATTCAAAGACAACGGCGCGTCTAGTGAACCAAAATACTGCACCTTGCAATAACGAGCAATATGCTCCGCACGCTCTAAATGACGACCCATCCAATATAACTCACTTGCAACTCTTGATAACATAATAGTTCAATTTAGTATTTATGGGTATATTTTTATACAATCCAAGTATCCTTAGATCCTCCACCTTGTGAAGAGTTCACAATTAACGACCCTTTTTTAAGTGCTACACGAGTTAATCCTCCCTGTAAAACATACGAATGGTCTTTACCTAATAGAGTAAAGGCACGCAAATCAACATGCCTAGGCTCAAAACAAGACTTGTCATCAATAAAAGTTGAGTGCTGAGATAAATTCATAATCGGTTGTGCCACATAACCACGTCGATTGGCTTTGATTTTCTTTGCTAATTCTTCTAATTCTTCGGCACTACACTTGCTCCCAATATAAATACCATAACCACCTGACATATCTACTGGTTTAATCACCACTTTATCTAAATTATCTAACACATAGTTTAAGTCTTCTTCCCTTTCACAATGATAAGTCGGCACATTATTAAGAATTGGCTGTTCATCCAAATAATACTTAATGATAGTAGGGATATAATCATAAATTGCCTTATCATCTGACGCACCTGTTCCTGGAGCGTTAATAAGTGTCACATTGCCCTCTCTGTAAGCCTGCATCAAACCTGGCACACCTAACATAGACGTTGGATCAAACACCATAGGATCAATAAAATCATCATCTATACGTCGGTAAATAACGTCCACACGCACATGCCCTTTAATCGTCTTCATATAGACAATATTATTTTTGACCAGTAAATCACGTCCTTCCACCAAAGGAGTTCCCATGGTATGCGCTAAAATTGCATGCTCATAAAAAGCAGAATTATAAGCACCGGGCGTTAACACTACACAATTTCCTTCTCCAGCCTGTGGAGATACAGATAACATCACTTGCAAGAGTTGCTCTGAATAATCATCAACGGGGCGCACCTTAAAATCTTTAAATATCTTAGTGAAAGTCTTGCGCATCGCATTACGATTTGACAATACATAAGCCACACCAGATGGGCAACGCACATTATCTTCAAGCACATAAAATTTATTATCACTATGTTTAATCAAATCTGTACCTGAAATATGGTTATAAATCCCTCCTATTGGAGAGAACCCCTGCATTAACTTATTAAAATGTGGTGAAGAGAGCACCATTTCTGCGGGCACTACTTTTTCTTTGAGGATTTTTTGGTCGTTATAAATATCCTCCAAAAACATATTAATTGCCTGATTACGTTGCAGTAATCCTACAGAAACCTCATCCCATTCTTGAGCTGAAATTGTCCTCGGCAACAAATCAAAAGGAAATACCTGGTCAATACTATCCATCCCTTCGCCATAGACAGAGAATGTCACTCCCTCATGCAAAAAAGCCAGCTTAGCTGACTCATTAAGCCGAGTAAAATCTTCTGAGGAATAGCTATAAAAAGCCTCTAGAATGTCTTTATATAAATCCTGTGGCTCAGTAGAGGTTTTAAAGACCTCATCAATAAAAGGAGGCTCTATTTGGTAATGGTTAAATAAACTTTTCATGGTGCGTCACATGAACACAATATAAGCTTATTGTGTGTAAATTCTATGTGTGTGTAAATTTTATGTGTGTGTAAATTTTATGTGTGTGTAAACTCTATGTGTGTGTTAATCTTTGCTTTTTCTATATTACCACACAATATATTTAAATAAAATACTTAACAAATAAAAACATCACAAACCTTTGAAAGGTAACAATTGCAAATCAATTTTGGACAGGAACCGTAGTAAAACGACGTGTTGAGTATTTGCATAATTTGGGTCGCAATTGCTAGATGGCGTATAGATATCAATTACTATCACTTTTTTGTACCCCTTTTTTTATTTTTTAAAATATATTCTTTAATTAGTTTTAACCCACACATCGCGATGAAACAATGTTTCAGGATAGTGATGTTCTGTATTAACACAGTCTGATAAGCGCACCCAATTTCCATCCTTTGGCTTTTGAATATGACCAAAACCAATCATTTCTAAATATTGAGTTTTACCATCTAATTGATAACCTATA